>ERZ1673961.469-NODE-469-length-16062-cov-7.931405_pt1 | contig 16062 bp, 13 predicted proteins | sample MGYA00580189_ERZ1673961 | MGnify/ENA primary metagenome ERZ1673961 (study PRJEB41334, sample SAMN05608105) | rock metagenome | biome: terrestrial subsurface; feature: shale formation; material: shale | place: USA: Pennsylvania ... | reverse complement strand
CAACCCAACTGTGAACCTAACTGGAAAAGGAGCTTAATCATGAGCCAATCAAATGCAGCGGCAGCTCCTTCTGCATGGGAGCGCTTTAAAAACTCGGACTTTTTGTATTACTTTAAGCGCGACAAAGTTGCGATGGCGAGTTTCACGGTATTTTTGGTGTTCCTGGTGTTGGCACTTGCTGCGCCAATTCTGGCACCAACCGATCCGTATGACTTAACGTCTATCGACATTATGGACTCGGAACTTCCTCCTTCATGGATGGAAGACGGCGATGAGCGCTTTGTTTTGGGTACCGATGAGCAAGGTCGTGACATTTTATCGACGATTCTTTACGGCTCTCGCTTATCTTTGACCATCGGTTTTCTGGCAGTAGGCCTGCAGCTGATTCTTGGGATCATCATTGGTTTGTCAGCAGGCTACTTTGGCGGCCGTATCGACAGCTTCCTAATGCGTTTTGCAGATGTTCAGCTTTCGTTCTCAACCATGATGGTAGCCATTATCGTTTCAGCGATTTTCAAAGCCAGCTTTGGTAGTGATTTCTACAGCCAATATGCGGTGGTCATGCTGGTGGTGATCATCGGTGTGGCAGAATGGCCACAGTACGCACGTACTATCCGAGCATCGGTTCTGGCAGAGAAGAAAAAAGAATACGTAGAAGCGGCACGTGTCATGGGCTTTAAAGCACCACGTATTATGTTCCGTCATATTCTGCCTAACTGTTTGTCACCAATCTTGGTTATCTCGACAGTTCAGGTCGCAAACGCGATCATGTCGGAAGCGGCGCTGTCATTCCTTGGCTTAGGTCTGCCAGTGGATCAGCCGTCTTTAGGTGCGCTGATTAGCATCGGCTTTAACTACATCTTCTCAGGCGCTTGGTGGATTACTGCTTTCCCTGGCATTGTGTTGGTTACATTGGTACTGGTAATCAACCTATTGGGTGACTGGTTACGTGATGTATTTAACCCGAAACTGTATAAAGGTTAAGAATCTAAACATTAAGTGTTGTTAAATCGCTTAATTCCTTCCTAAACTAAGAGCCGGATGAATTTCCGGCTCTTTTTTTGCTAGTTATTCCTTGTTCACCGATTTTTGGCGGTCTTCCGCCACAATGACCTTACCCACTAGTTTAGAATGAAGCGTATGGAATTGAAGAAGGCACAACACTCATCTCGACATATCCAATTAAGCCTCAGCCTAGGTTTAGTCTTGGGTTGCGCTCAGTTTTCTCCAGCCGTGTTGGCTGAAGAATTTCTTTGTCAGGCGACTCAGGCCAGCGCCAAAGAGTTACCAAGGCTTGAGCAAACTTGCCCTATCGGAACCGGAGTATGGGGAAAGAAAGTGCCGCAGGGGGGCAGTGACTTTTACTGGATTCAATGTGGTTTGCTGCCAAAGCCGATGTCTCTGGCCAAATCCAAGCCCCTCTATAATCAAATTACCACGGATGTTTGGATGAAATCTGAACCTAACGGCTATCGATGTCTGATTGGTCCGTATACCGATCCCGTGAAAGCCGCGGCTGATTTACGTGGAGTGAAAACTTTACCGAACTATAGAGAAGCGTTTATTCGTGTGGTTGGCAAAGGTGGGTCCTCAGCTTCGAAACAACCCAAAGCAGTGAAGAAGGCAATGGTTGGGACAACACCAACGGCTCCGAATGTGCGACCTAACACCGATGCATTTAAACCTTCAACTACGGCTTCTCAACCAAAGCCTGTCGCAGCTAAACACGTTGACGCGAAACCCGTCGCGAAAGCTCAGCAAGAAAAGAGAATCTCCAATCAAGATGGCATTGTTGTTCGCTTAAAAACAGCACTTCAGGGCAAAACTTATGTCGTGCCGTATCTGATAGAGAATAATAACCAGTTCTACATGGAATATGGCAAACCATGGAACCGACTGAACTATAAAAGCGCAACACAGATTTGCCAGCAATTGGGGATGTCGTTGTCAGGTTCGGACGAGTTCAAGACCTTGAGATCTTCCGGAGTGATGGAAAAAAATAATTGGCCACTGCAACTCCCGTATTGGGGTAAAGGCAAGAAAGGTTTGTTTACCGATCGCGAACCCAATCAATTAACCGGCACTTCGTTGCTGAATGTGATGTGTGTGAAGTGATTTCGAGTACTAAAGAAAAAGCCCCGGTCATTCGGGGCTTATTTGTTTTTACGATTACTCGTTGTCGCCAGAACCAGTCCAAGTTACATTGAACTTAACAGCTTCAATGTAAGCTCCCTGGCTCTCTTTGACTTTACCTACAAAGCTGTAAACATTGCCTACAGTTAATGCTGGTAAGTCGAAATCGATGGCTGCGTGAGTGATATTGTTTTCAACTTTGTTGTAACACTCAAACCCGCCAGTAGAAGGATTGACTGAAGCAATACCATCTCCTAACCCTTCGCCTGTGAATTTAATGCTACGGTAAAACTCGCCCACATCAGCACAGGTAAAGTCTTGATTATCGAATTCTAGAATCAGGTTAGCGTCCATCGCACCGCTATCACTGGTGTTGCTATTTTCTAGCAATGATACAGACGCTTTACCCGTTGCATATTCGCCTTCAACTGCAGTTGGTAGCGTCATTGGGAACATACGGTTATCAGAGATATCGTCTGATTGAATCTGGATACGTGCTTCAGCATCGGCTTTATTACTGAATAACGTATATAGTTCACTCTGCTCTACGCCATCTTCTACATATTTCCATTGCAAAGACTTCGCGCCGTTTGAGATTTCGCTAGCATCGCTAATGGTTAGCTCTGCCGTTTCAGGTTCGCCGTTTTCGCCAGTAAAGGTTGCAATTAGTTTGTCACCTTGCACTGTGTAGGTACCGCTCGAGGAAGACTCAGCGGCAATCTCACCACACTGAGTAAGGTTGGTTAAGTCTCGGTAGTTACCTGATACTTTACCGTCTTCAAATCGTAGTGAATCACACCAGATACGTGAGTAATTGAACGAGACAGCATCTGTGCCACCACCATGCTCTAGACGGTACCATGTTTTGCCTTCCAGTGGGTGTAATGTTGGCTCAACCACCGTTCCCTCTGCGATTTTCGGTAGCGCAAAGGTAACTAAAGCGTCTTCAGAATTCACCCCGTCGTTCGCGTACACATAAATATGCTCAGCACCTGCATTGGCAACATGTGGCACTAGGCCGTCGAATGAAATCGTACCGCTGTCATCGATAAGCACTTGGAAGCCTGTGTCTTCACCACCATTTTTGCTCAGTGAGGTTTCCACTTTGTAAGTAAGGACATCTGAGTCAGCATCGGTAAACAGTGCTGCAATATTCAGGGTGTCTTGTGGCTGTTCGCCTTTTACCCATTGCCAGCCGTTCACTTCTGCTTGAAGGTCTGCTTTTGTGGTGTCATTGACTGTTGGCGCTGTATTTGGCGTTTCAATAGTTACTGTCAAGGTCGCAGGGTAAGAGAGTGAGCCTTTCGCATCTTCAGCAAAGATTTGGTAGATAAACTCGCCAGCCGCTTCTGGTGTACCCGTGATCATGCCAAGGTCATCAATATCGATACCATTTTTATCACCGCCAATAGCGCTCATGGTGAAAGTCAGTGCATCGCCTTCCGCATCGCTGAAGTAATCAGCGGCATTAATTGCGAAGAATGTATCACCAAGTTGAATGGTAACAGGTTGTAGATCGGTCTTTACCACAGGTCGGCTGTTCTGCACTACAGTGACGTCACCATCGCTAGGTACATTAACCACTGGGGCGAAGTTATCAATATCTTCAGGTGTGGTACTGCTGATAATCTCTTGTGCTTTTTCCGCCACTTTAGTCGTAATTTCTAGCTGCTTTTCAACAGGTTGATCTTGGTGGTCAACTAGCGTTTCACCAATTACTTTTAGTGCTTTAGCATCATTCGAGGTTTCTGCGCTAGCGATATAATCACCGAAAATCATCTCAGCGCTCGCGGTTAAGCCAGATTGTGTTACGGCAGTAACGACATCATTAGCTGCTACTTTTTTCGCTTCCACGACATCTAGAGCTGAGTCATTGGCTAGCTGCGCCTTAACCTTTTCAATTACCATATTGGTCATTGGGTTGACGATCACCTGGTCACCATCACTTGAAGGAGAAGCAAGTTCGAAGTCAGACGGTACAATACCACGGTCTTTGTCGATGGTTTTTCCTGCGATTGCTTTGATACAAACATCCATACCCGCATAGTCATCTTTACTGATGGTTGCTTGACCATTTTTATCGGTTACTTCATCAGTATTGAATTCACAACCATTGCTTAGATTACCGTCTTTATCCACCCAGACTTCAGCGTTTTGTAGGTATCCATCAATAGCTGTGATAATCAAGCCGCCCGGAGTTGGTGGTGTGCCGCTGTCGGATGAACCTCCCTCAGAGCCTCCACATCCAGTAAGGGCGATAGCCACTGACGCTGCTAGTAAACTAAGTTTTTTCATGTGTTTCTACATCCTTTCTTTGAATTAAACTCTCATTACTCTGAGGGTATAAGTTTTTGTTTGTGAACATTTTTTAGGTACAGGTGGGTGATTTGTATCAGTGAATATGGCGACATTTCAAGGTACGAAAAACAGCGAAAAAACCGTAAAAAATGTTTTGTTTTTTTATCAATAACAGGGTTGGAATTGTGTAGCGCAACGCTATTATCTGCCGCAGAAAAAGGATAAAAAGGACAATAATAATGAAGACTTGCGTGGGCTTTGCGTTGATGTGTATGGCTTCGACAGCGGCTGCGAGCGAAATGGATGACCGGTATGGCTATTCATACTTTACTCTCGGGTTAGAGAACGTAGTGTATGAGGAAACAGGCGTAGCAAGTTCCAGTGTGAACTTACTGAATCCGGTGATTAACTCTGGTGGCTTATACCGTATTAATGAAGACTTCGATTTTTCTATCGATGCACTTGCAACGTTCTCACCAGTTAATGGTGAGGAAGAGTGGCGTTGGAACGGCCAAGTTATTCAAAATAACGAAGCGGAGTACCTGAAAACTGCCACCAATATTCTACTGCACTATAAGCTGGATAATCGCTGGCGTTTGGTTGCTGGCCCTTCATTAATGTATCAAACGTTTACTCGTTTTAGTGTCAAAAACTATACCGAACAGGGTAATCAGTTTTTTAAGGGTACATGGGAGGAAACCAATACGAGTATCTTTGCTGATATAGGGGTAGCTTATGATGATGGCACGTTATTCGCCGGTGATAAATGGCATGTTTCCGGTAAAGCCTTAATTGGTTTTCCTTTATATAGCAAAACCTCTTCTACTCAGTTTAGTGATGTCGATTTTGATAGTCACAGCATTCGTACCAGTTTGGAAGGAACAATCAGTTACGAGGTTTTGGAAGGTTTGCATTTGGGTTGGTTTGCCTTAATCGGATTTGAAAAACGTCTGGAATCGGACTCTCATATTGTAAGTACCTCATACTGCAAGACTATGACCGATGGTATTTGTCAGGAGCAGGTGACTGAAAGTTACAAAGCCACACTGCCTGAATCCGAAATGCTGACATGGAGCACAGGCTTACAAGCACTTTGGAAATTCTGAGTGTACTAATGAGGTGGGAGGTAGATTAGGTTTAATTTGAGCTCTCCCACTTATTGGGTTCAATGGGGATTAGCACGCAGATATTGGTTAAATGTCCACTTGCTTTTTTATTTCAATGCCAGACGTGACTGTAACCAACTGCGAGAGAATTTGAGATCTTTCTCAATCAAACTCGCACTGCACTCGAGCAGTTCGCTGATTTCTTGGCTTTTCATTCCCATCAAGTACTTGAGCTTTAAGGCGCTGGACTGGCGTGGGTAACGGATACTGAAGCTGTCTAGGGTTTTATCCATGATGATCAGTTGCTCGAAGCGATCTTCTTCTTCGTTCATTACAGTGCAATGTTGGCGCTTCTGGGCTTGGTGTGCGCGTGCATGGTCGATGAGTATTTGGCGCATGACTTTAGCTACCATCAAAAAGAAATCACGCTTGGTTTTAATATCACGTCTGTTGTAGTTGGATATTTTTAGGTAGGCGTCGTGAATCAATGCCGTGGTGCTGTTGACGCTATCGATTAACACTTTATTTTCAGGGCCGTATTTTTCTGCGTTTCTCTTTCGCTCTTGCTGGGAAATCTTGCGCAATTGCAGGTAGGCGAGCTGATACAACTCACTTTCGGCTTGTTTGTTGCCGGATTGCCATTGATGAATAATTTGAGTCAGTGCATTGGGTTTTGTCATCGTTATACATCCTTATTTATTTTGACAAATTCAGAAATTGTGTGGGTTTCAATGCTGTCAGAACCATCTAGATTATGATGAACATCTTGTTGGTAGCGATATAAAATACCTTGCTCCCAAGCTTTCCCTGCAGGCAGATATTCCCAGGTCGTGTAGTTAATGTCTGTGAGCGCCTGAGACCAACGAACCATCACATTCATTTGTGCGAGATCTGCTTTGGGAGTGGGGTTATCAATCCACCACATATCGCCATACTCCCAAGTGACGTCCACTGTGTATAAACTTGGGTTTGTTGGACAGGTTTTGGTCGACAGTGGTAGGCGCAATACTTGCTGGTGGCTTATTAGGAGGCAGGATTGCGTTATGGTTTGACCGTGATATTGAGTCTGCTGCCAGATACCATGATAATCAATATAATGGTCATCCGACTTTGGGTAAGTAAACCACAGTATTTCGGCGCGATTACTGTGTTGAATATATTCGCTGAACCCCAAGCCTTGTACTTTCTCCATTAATAGTTTGGTACGTGAGTCGAAGTTCATGGCTGCAGTACGGTATTCCCTGTCACCGTTATCATCAAAGTCTTCGATAGAGAATCCATTTAAATCGTTTCTTGTACAACCTTTTAGTGAGCAACCGACCAAGTTATGCCAATTAGAAAAGTGACTGAGTGGCTCGATGATGTCTTTGGCTACTTGGTGGTTGAGAGAGAGAAAACAGCCCTGAAAATGATCCCCTGTACTCGGGTGCTGGATAAGAGCGTCGTCCGTAATGGTATATGTTATCTCAGTAAAGGGAGGGCGATATTCGGGGTAATTACGGTAGCGTAGATCATACGCACAGACGCGACCTTGCCAGTCTTTCTTTTTGATGATGATGTGTTTGAAGGTTGTGCCGCGAGGCTGGAAGATAATTTCATCGGATGTGAAGTGTTTTTCAATATAGGCTTGGCTCTCATTGAGGCGCTCAAGGGCGTCTTGACTGGAAAACCAATCAATATCTAGCATGCTCGCTGGAGCCTCTAAATAGCCCTGCTTTAGGCTGGGCATAATATATTGGCTTTGATTTACGGTAGATGGTGCTGTGGCTAAAGCTGTCACTGCAGCACATGCCAATAACCCTAGTGTCACTAAACGTGTATCCATCCTGCTTTCAGCCTCACTGCTCACTACTGTACTCAGATGTACAATTTGAAAGACACTTTGGTGCGCTGGTTAGGTGCTTCTCAGGTACTGGTGTCATCATCGCCAATATCATTTTTTGTTTTACCTGTTTGGGGATTTCTGGGTTGGCCAATATCCTCCTTCGTGTTAACTCCATCATAGCGTTTACAGGCATTTTCTCGATGTTCTGACCTTTTGCGTGGAAGATAAGACGAGTAAGCTCGTACATAATGCTTTCAGTTACTTTTTTCTCTTGTTGCAGCTGGATATTCTTTTGCATCATGGTGCCGCCAAAAAGCAAACCTGAGAGCACAATGAAAGTGGATAATACAGACGCGAGTGGTCTTCGCTGAACTAGGCGAAGCGCTCTATAAAAAGGCCAATGCCTCTTCTGCTTGATAGGGCGACGTTCAAGGATTCGTTCTATATCGGCTTTTAAGGCAGTGACGTTCTGGTAGCGCTGAGTCATGGTGGTGCGCGTGGCACTTTTTATCACCCAATGTATATCCGACCAAATCGCTGGAGATGGAAACATTAATGCGAGAATTTTACCCAAAGAATAAACATCACTTTGCTCGGTCAGACATTGTCCCGACTGTTGTTCCGGGCTGGCAAAGTGCTGGCTGAAAGCGATCAGCTTTGCCGGAGAATCCTCTCGATTCGAGTGTACTTTTTGAGTTAAGTTGAAATCGAGTAACTTAGGACGTAGGCAGCGGTCGATAAGAATATTTTCTGGTTTAAGGTCTGCATGTAAAACTTGATGTTGGTGAGCGTGTTCCATCGCTTGGCAAATCTGCTTAAACAGTAACAATTTCTCGTTTGTTTCCAATTCATTTTCGGACAGGTACTTATTTAAGGTTTGGCCAAATACTCGTTCCATCACGATGTAAACCGAATCATTGTACAAGCCGCCATCAAAGACTTTAGCGATGTAAGGATGGTTTAATCGAGCGAGAAGCTGGGCTTCATCGAATAGAGCACGTTGTCCTAGCACGTTGCTCAAGTTGCTTTGAATCAATTTTATCGCGAGATCTTGTTCGAACGTTTCATCAGCACGTTCCGCTGCATAAACGACACCCATGCCACCGCGGCCCAATTCATGGGTTAAGCGATATTTACTAATAACTTGTCCGCTAAGATCAATGTCCCGACTTGTTGCCTGCTGAGCGCCAAAATAAAGTAATTCAGTCAGGTGTTCTGCGGGTATCTCGTCCGATAAAAGAGGGATAAGTTGCTGAAAAAGCGTAGGTTGATTTTTTTGTAATGCTTGAAGGTATTGCTGCTTTTGAGAGTCATCCAGATCAAGCAGATGATAATAAACCTGGGTTTCGTTGTAACCTAACTGCACGGTGCCTAATGTCTTACTCTTTTAGGTGCGTCATTTTATATAAAAATTGGTATTAATTCATATGTTTATTGGCCTTTATAACAGTGTTAATTGTACGGTTTGGTGGTTATTTGACCGATAAGGGTCTGATTTTATGGATTATTTATACTAAGCTTGTGAGCAAGCCGTATATTGGCCATAATGTTACTAGTAACATTGCTGATAATTCACATATTTATGACTCAAAAGAATAAGAAAACACGTGCGACATTACAGGATGTTGCTGACCAGGTTGGCGTAACAAAGATGACGGTTTCACGTTACATGCGTAATCCGGAATCCGTTGCTGAAAAGACTCGGGTTAAAATCGCCGCTGCGATAGAAAAGCTGGGTTATATAGAAAACCGCGCTCCGGCGATGTTGTCCAAATCCTCCAGTAAAGCGATCGGTATTTTGCTTCCTTCGCTGTCTAACCAAATTTTTGCTTCTTTTGTGCAGGGCATTGAGATGGTCACCAAAGCGAATGGCTATGAGACGCTTTTGGCCCACTTTAGCTATGATGTAGAAGAAGAAGAGCGCAAGATCGCCTCACTGCTCTCCTACCAAGTGGATGGGTTGATCTTAACGGAAAGCAACCATACGCCGCGTACATTACAGATGATCAAAAATGCCGGTGTGCCTGTTGTAGAGACCATGGAATTGCCGGAACAACCTATTGATATGGCGGTTGGTTTGGACCACGAAGATGCATCGTATAGCGCAGTAAAGCGTATGTTGGATTCTGGCAAGCGTACCATTGTCTACTTTGGTGCTCGTTTGGATACGCGAACTAAGCTACGTATGCAAGGCTATGGCCGTGCGATGTCGGAAGCAGGCTTAGAAGCGAAACACGTATTAACCGGCGAACACTCCAGCTTTTCTCTTGCGCATGAGTTACTTGAGCGTGCATTGGAGACTTACCCTGATCTGGACGGTGTGTTCTGTACCAACGATGATATCGCGATTGGTACGATACTTAGCGCCCAGCAGCGTGGTATTAACGTCCCTGAGCAACTGGCAGTGGTTGGCTATAACGCCTTAGACATCGGCCAGACGATCAGTCCGAAATTAACCAGTGTGGATACGCCACGTTTTGAGATTGGCAAGAAGAGTGCAGAACTGCTGATAGCGCGATTAAAAGGCGAAGAGCAGCCAGAGTTAGTGGTCGATATGGGCTATGACATTACTGCGGGTGAGAGTGTGTAATACTTTGTTGAATAATACAGAAAAGCGGAGTGAACAGTACTCCGCTTGTCTATTTTTACGCCCTAAACAATAAAGCTCGCGCCCTGATCTGCACTGGAAACGTTGTGGCGGATCACTTCGAAAAATCCACGTCCCCATGTTTTCTGGGTTGATTCAGTATCAAGCTGAATGACTTCACGTCCACTGGTGTCGGTTAAGTTGTTCAGCTCACCCGTTTGGCAATCCACGCGAATAACATCACCATCACGGACTAAACCTATTGCACCACCGCGAATCGCTTCAGGTGATACATGGATCGCGGATGGAATTTTGCCGGATGCGCCTGACAAACGGCCATCGGTTACCAACGCAACTTTAAAGCCCATTTTTTGCACATTACCTAATATTGGCATCAACTTATGCAGCTCTGGCATGCCGTTCGCAGCTGGACCGTTGTGCGTTACAACGACAATGCAGTCTTTATTGAGTTCACCTCGTTTGTATGCCGCTTCTACTTCATGCTGACACTGGAAAACGACCGCAGGTGCTTCGATAATGCGCTGTTCTTCTTTTACTGCCGAGACTTTCACGACCGCTTTACCTAAATTGCCATCTAAAACACGTGTACCACCAGTGTTTTGGAATACTGCTTCCGGGGCAGCGATGACATCGCCATCCAGGCTTCGCTGACAGGCTGTCCATACCAACTGGCCATTGTTCAAAGATGGAATCGTCATCTGATCAGAGAACTCACCAAAAACCGGTTTTACATCGCGGTGCAGTAGGTTGGATTCATTCAGTCGATGCAACAAGGCTGGAACGCCGCCAGCGGCCTGAAATGCATTCATATCCGCCGGACCGTTTGGATAAACACGCGCCAGCAGAGGCACCACTTCGGACAAGTCACTGATGTCTTGCCAGGTGAGCAAGATGCCTGCTGCGCGAGCGACGGCGACCATATGAATGGTGTGGTTAGTACTGCCGCCAGATGCCAGCAGCGCAATGATACCGTTGATTAGGCTCTTTTCCGTTACAACTTCAGCCAGAGGACGGAAATTGCTGGAGCCTGCAGTCATGGACGCTATCTTCAGTGCCGCGTGGTCTGTTAGCGCTTTACGTAGTTCACTATGCGGGTGGATAAACGCAGAGCCCGGTAGCATTAGACCCATGGCTTCAAAGACCAGTTGGTTGGTATTTGCGGTGCCGTAGAAAGTGCAGGTGCCAGGAGAGTGATAAGCACGGCACTCCATGTCCAGCAGTGCTTCTTTGCCTACTTCGCCTGCCGCGTATTTTTGGCGTACATCGACTTTTTCTTCATTGCTGATGCCGGTTGCCATTAAACCAGCAGGTACAAAGGCCGTTGGCAGGTGAGCGTAAGAGAGCGCGCCCATTAGTTGTCCTGGTGCGATTTTGTCGCAGATACCAAGCAGCAGGGTCGCGTCAAAGACATTATGACTCAGAGATAACGCCGTCGATTGAGCAATCAAGTCACGAGAAAATAGCGACATATCCATGCCAGGCTGACCTTGAGTCACGCCGTCGCACATGGCGGGTACGCAGCCAGCTACTTGAGCGGTGTGCCCATATTGCGCCAGTACTTGTTTAATTTGCGCTGGATATTCTTGGTAAGGCTGGTGGGCACTCAACATGTCATTGTAGGCACTGATGAGCGCGATATTAGACTGTGTAAAGTTGAGAATATTTTCTTTCTCGGAAGAACATGACGCAGCCACCGCATGCGCTAGGTTTCCACAGGATAAACCAGTACGACCTTTACCCGCTTCCGACTGCATACGGGTATGTGCTAAAAATTCGGCGCGAGCTTCACGGCTTCGTTCGATAAGACGTTCGGTTACATTGAGAATAACGGAGTGGGTCATGATGCCTCCTCAACCGGTTGCTGTTTTAAGAGTTCTGCTGCAGAGCGCTCTACAACACCACTGATGTCACCTTCAATGCTTACCACTAGGGTTTGCGGTTCATTATCTGGGCGTTCAAGGGTTTCAAACTGGCTTTTCACCATGTTTTCTTTCATGAAGTGGCCTTGACGAAGACGCATGCGATTAAGGATCAATTCCATGTCGCCATCCAAAAACAGGAAAGTCACGTTGTTATTGCCTTCTCGGATTTGATCGCGGTAGATCTTTTTCAGAGCCGAACAAACGATCACGCCGTGTTCGTTTTTACTTTCCAGGCTGTATGCGGCATCACGGATACGTTCTAGCCATGGCTTGCGATCGTCATCGTTCAGAGGTTGGCCTGATGCCATTTTCTGGATGTTCGCTCGTGGGTGAAGATCATCACCATCAATGAATTTTCGTCCTAGCTTTTTCGCTAGTTGCTCGCCGATTGTACTTTTTCCACTCGCACAAACGCCCATAACGATGACACTACTACCAGCCATAACTTATCCTCATAACTAAAGTTGCGCGTGATCTCAATTTTTGAATTCACTTGAAAATATGGGTTTATCTTATTCATGTTATCGGTAACATGTTACCGGTAACTTAAATAAATGTGAACCAAAACACAAACTATAATTCTTAAAGGTGAACCTATGGAGCAGCTAGCCCAAGCCCCAGATCCTACATACTTACTAACGATTGCAGGCCTTGCTATTGCAGCGTTACTCGTTCTAATCATTAAATTAAAAGTCCATGCTTTTGCATCCCTGACTATGGTGAGTTTGGGGACGGCAATCGCCACGGGCGTATCGACTGACAAAGTCGTACCCACCATGATGAGTGGCTTCGGAGGCACGTTAGCTTCGGTTGCTTTGCTGGTTGGTCTTGGTGCGATGATTGGTAAAATTTTAGAAGTGACTGGTGGTGCGAAAGTACTGGCAGACACTTTGATTGGCCGCTTTGGTGAAAAGCGTGCACCACTTGCACTCGGCGTGGCGTCGTTGATGTTTGGCTTCCCAATCTTTTTCGATGCGGGTTTAGTTGTGATGATGCCAATCATCCTGAGCGTCGCGGCTCGATTCGGTGGCTCACCACTTAAATACGCTTTACCGGCCGCAGGTGCGTTTGCCGTTATGCATGCATTTGTTCCTCCGCACCCAGGTCCGGTTGCCGCAGCAGACTTTCTTGGTGCCAACATTGGCCTGCTGTTAGTGGTCGGTATTTTAGTCGCGATTCCGACTTGGTATCTTGGTGCTTACTTATTTGGCCTTTATGCTGGTAAGAAGTTTGAGATTCCACTTTCCACAGCATTCTTTGACCGTGATGCGTTCGCAGATGAAAGCAAAGCGCCAAAATTTGCGACGGTAATGACGCTGCTTATCCTGCCAGTTTTGCTCATTTGTTTAGACACGGTTCTTAACACGCTTGCGGTTGCTGGCGTTATTGATGGCGATTCATCACTGGTTTCGTTCCTGCGTATGCTGGGTAAAACCCCGGTAGCGCTACTGATCACGCTGACGGTTTGTCTTGTTGTATTTGCTAAAGACTACGGTATGGCGAAGCTAGAAAAACTGTGTGGTGAGTCACTGGCACCGATTTGTGGTGTTATTCTGGTGACAGGCGCAGGCGGCATGTTCGGCGGTGTATTGCGTTCAAGTGGGATTGGTGATGCACTTGCTGGTGTATTAACCAATACTGGTATGCCTGTTATTGTTGCGGCATTTGTTATCTCAACCTGTCTGCGCGTTGCCCAAGGCTCTGCAACCGTGGCACTGACGACAACTGCCGCTCTTATTTCGCCTGTTGTGGCTGCGTCCACGGGTTTGAGCGAGCTTGATCTATGCTTTATCGTGATTGCGATTGCCGGTGGTGCAACAGTGCTTTCACACTTCAACGACTCTGGTTTCTGGTTGGTTTCTCGCTTGCTGGAGATGGATGAAAAAACCACATTAAAAACTTGGACAGTAATGGAAACGTTACTTGGCGGTATCGCGTTTATTATCGTCGCAACATTAAGCTTTATTCTTTAGAGGTTACCCATGACAACTCTTGAACAACGATTAAAAGAAATCAAAATCGTCCCAGTTATCGCTATTAACGATGTCGCTCACGCACTGCCACTGGCGAAAGTGTTAGTAGAAAACGGCCTGCCATGTGCCGAAGTGACTTTCCGGACAGAAGCGGCGGAAGAATCAATTCGTATTATGCGTGAAGCGTATCCAGACCTGCTAATTGGTGCAGGCACGGTACTGACGACCGAGCAGGTTGATCTTGCTATTGATGCGGGTGCGGACTTTATCGTTAGCCCGGGCTTTAACCCAACCACCGTGAAATACTGTCAGCAGCGTAATATCGCGATTGTACCGGGTGTGAACAACCCAAGCTTGGTTGAGCAAGCGATGGAAATGGGCCTGCGTACTCTGAAGTTTTTCCCGGCAGAACCATCGGGTGGCGTGAACATGCTAAAAGCGCTAACAGCGGTTTACCCAGTGAACTTTATGCCAACGGGTGGTGTTAGCCCTGCTAACGTAGAAGATTACCTTGCACTTAAGTCGGTTATCGCATGTGGCGGTACCTGGATGGTACCAACGAAACTGATGGATGATGGCGACTGGGAAGGCTTGGCTGAATTGGTTCGTGCGGTTAATTCATAAGCGAGCTTCGTTCTATCACTCTTTACTGTGTATCGGTAATGCGAAAGGGCCTTGAGTGGCCCTTTTTATCAAACCTCTCCTCGACAAGATCTTTCTCTCAAAAACTCTTTTTCTCCGTCATTGTCGGCTGTCATTACGTTAACTGAATCCGCAAAGATACCACTCCCTTTCTCCAATTAATCAACCTCTTCATTGTTCTAAAATTGAAATATAGTGATACTGAATGTTATTTGTATTTATATTTTTGGTGGTTATCATTCTGAGTGGTTTTGTATTGAAATTTTATCAATTGAGCATTCATTGTTCCTTTGAGTGTTATTGAATATAGAGAAGTAATTAGGAATAAACATGTACACCACTTGTTCTGAAGCAGAAGTAAAACAAAAAGTTGCCGCCGCATTGTTAGAAGATGCAACAATCCCAGTATCAAGTATGTCTGAGCAATTGGGCTTGAATGAGGGAGCGATTACGTTTGCACTACCTGAAGAGATGGTCACACGCGTTGCTGGAGAACATGCCCAAGTCATTTTAGAACAGTTACCGGAATGGGGGAGCGTTACTACGATTGTTCACTCCTTCGGTTCAATATTTGAAACCAAAGCTAATTTTCCTAAAGGTAAACAAGCACACGGTTACTATAACTTGATGGGCAGAGAAGGCGAATTGCATGGTCATTTACGTTTGGATCTAATGGAACATATCGCATTAGTTAGTAAATCATTCCGTGGCTTGGAAAGTCACTATATTGTTTTTTTTGATGCGGAAGGTAATTGTGTTTTTAAAGTGTACTTAGGAAGAGATAAAAAGCGTCAACTTTTCCCGAATCAGGTAGAAGCGTTTAAGCAGCTAAAAAAGGAGTTTGCTGATTTATAACAGCAAGTTATCTGTTGAATAGTGATAAATTGACGAATTTGTCGTCAACGACTGGAAGAGTGTCACATTTACAAACGGACAAATTAATAATTAAGCTGAGCCTCTTTTATGCGCTAACGTTCTATACAATTATCCCCGAGCAAGCTCGGGGATAATTATGTTAGGCAGAGATGTTGTAAAAGGCTTTTACACTATCTCATGGTCACGAACTCTTCCGAGCCCGTTGGGTGGATTGCTACAACAGAGTCGAAGTCTGCTTTAGTTGCACCCATCTTCATTGCTACGCCGAAGCCCTGAATCATTTCGTCTACCGTGAAGCCGATGCCGTGTAGACCAACAACCGTCTCGTCTTCACCAGCACATACCAGCTTCATTTTACATGGCTGACGGTGCTTAGTGACGGCGGTGTACATTGCTGTGAAGCCTGATGTGTACACTTTCACGTTGTCTTCGCCGTACTTCGCAATCGCTTCTGGCTCAGTCAGCCCGATGGTACCAATTGGTGGGTGGCTGAATACGACAGTCGGAACGAGGTCGTAATCCATTTTTGCGTTTGGCTTGTTGTTGAACAGGCGCTCAGAAAGCTGACGACCTGCTTTAACTGCTACAGGTGTTAGTTCGATACCACCTTCCATGATGTCACCTACACAGTAGATGCCTTTCACGTTAGTTTCTTGGTATTCGTCTACCTTGATGTAGC
>ERZ1673961.468-NODE-468-length-16115-cov-3.887298_pt1 | contig 16115 bp, 15 predicted proteins | sample MGYA00580189_ERZ1673961 | MGnify/ENA primary metagenome ERZ1673961 (study PRJEB41334, sample SAMN05608105) | rock metagenome | biome: terrestrial subsurface; feature: shale formation; material: shale | place: USA: Pennsylvania ... | reverse complement strand
GGTGCGACAGCGGGTGATGGCGGCACTGGAGCGCCAGCTGCAGCGGCAGGGCAAGATGAACCGGGAGTTGTCCGGGCGTGAGCTGGAACAGGTCTGCGCACTGGACAGCACTACCGAGGCGCTATTGGTGCGGGTGATGCAGCAGAGCCAGCTGTCGGCTCGCGCCTGTCACCGTCTGTTGCGGGTGGCGCGTACTCTGGCCGACCTGGCCGGTATTGAGCGGGTAACCCGGCAACAATTGCTGGAAGCACTGGCGTTCAGAGGGCTTGCTGGCGACGGTTGGTGCTGAGCAGGTTGAGGAAGGAATCCAGGCTGACCGGGCGACTGAAGAAGTAGCCCTGCACCTGGTCGCAGTCGTGGCGAATCAGAAACTCCAGCTGGGCACGGGTCTCCACGCCTTCGGCAATCACCTGCTTGTTGAGGTTGTGCGCCAGGTTGATGATGGCGCGCACGATCTCCTCGTCATCCTGATTGCCGGGGATGCCATCGACAAAGGACTTGTCGATTTTCAACGTGGTGATCGGCAGCTTTTGCAGCAGGCTGAACGAGGAGTAGCCGGTGCCGAAATCATCCAGCGAGAACTCCACGCCCTGGTCGCTGAGCTGACGAATGGTGTTGCGCACATGCTCTTCATCGCTGCACAGGGCCGTTTCGGTGAGTTCGAACTCCAGTACACGGGTGTCCATGACATGTTCACGCATCAGACGCTCGATGGTCGGCGCCAGATGACGGTCCTGAAACTGGCGAAAGGAGAGGTTGACGCCGATGCGACCCTCAAGACCGGCCTCCTTCATGGCAGGCAGGGTCTTGCCCACTTCCTGAATGATCCAGTAGCCCAGGGGAACGATCAGGCCCGATGCTTCGCAGGCAGGGATAAAACTGTCGGGCGTTTGCAGCCCGCGCTCGGGGTGGCGCCAGCGGATCAACGCTTCGGCACCGCAGATGGAGCCGCGGCGCAGGTCGATGCGGGGCTGGTAGTAGAGCTCGAATTCCTGCCGCTGCAACGCGCGCCAGAGTTCCGGGTCGTAGCCGTTCATCAGTTCGGCTTCAACCGCCGTCGAGGCTGTATCCGAGCGACCGTTCTGCTGCAGTTGTTGGCAGTAGCGAAGAATGCGCCGAATGGTGTCCAGGCTACTGCCGGGCAGATAAAGGTAGTCGTTCCAGGGGTCGGTCAGCAGAGGGTGCCAGTCCGCCGTTTGGGCAGCATTGCTCAGCAGCACCACCGGCAGCGGTCCCAACGGGCTGCGCAGTCGCTTCAGTGCCTGCTCGGCCTGCTCGGGACTGGCCGTGTCCAGCAGCACGATGGGCGCATCCAGACGTTGGAGCACCGGAATCGCGGCCTCAACCGAGTGGCAGCGGCACAATCGGCCCTGCCACCAGGGCTGAAGCCAATCCTGCCAGCAGGTCTCCAGTGCTTCCGAAGTGCTGATCAGGACCAGCGGTGGCTGGGTTTGAGCCGTATCTGTCTGTGCTGTATCGACCTGCATGGTACTGCTTCCCCGTCACACCTGAAAAAATCCCATCCAGCGGGAACTGAATTTCATCAGGGGGCCATGTCATAATAGGCGATGCTGTATATCGCCCAACGAGATTACCACGGTTTTTCAGTGTCCAGAAACAGCGGGCTGCAGCGGCTGTTCGGACGGTGTTAATCCGTCCCCGGATGCAGTCACTCACACCCTTATCGGCCATTTTCTGATCAGGTTTAGCGTTTTTCGAGGTGTCATGAGCAAACTCAATCCGCGTCAGCGTGAAGCGGTGCATTACATTGGCGGCCCCCTGCTGGTGCTGGCCGGTGCCGGTTCCGGCAAGACCAGTGTGATCACCCGCAAAATTGCCTGGATGATTCAGGAGGCCGGGTTCGAAGCAAGGCGCATCGCCGCGGTGACCTTCACCAACAAGGCCGCACGCGAGATGAAGGAGCGCGTCAGCCAGCTGCTGGGCAAGCAGGAAGGGCGCGGTCTGACCGTGTCCACCTTCCATACACTGGGCTTGTCGATCATCCGCCGTGAGCGCAAGCATCTGGGGCTGAAGTCGGGTTTTTCGCTGTTCGATGACCAGGATACCAAGGCGCTGCTGCGTGATCTGATGCTGCAGAACGACGAAGATACCGACCGGATCAATGCGGTTCAGCACCAGATCTCCAACTGGAAGAACGACATGATCACCCCGGATCAGGCGCTGGCCGAGGCCGAATTGCCCGAGGATATCCTCGCTGCCCGCGCCTATGAGGCCTACAACAGCCACCTGCGGGCCTACAACGCGGTGGATTTTGATGACCTTATCCTGCTGCCGGTGCAGCTGTTCAGTGATCATGCAGATGTGCTGGAGCGCTGGCAGCGCCGCATCCAGTATCTGCTGGTGGATGAATATCAGGACACCAACCTGTCGCAGTACCGGCTGGTACGCCAGCTGGTGGGCCACCGTGGCGGCCTGACCGTGGTGGGGGATGATGATCAGTCGATCTATGCCTGGCGCGGCGCCCGGCCGGAAAACCTGGCCCAGCTGCAGACCGACTTTCCCAGCCTTAAGGTGGTCAAGCTGGAGCAGAACTATCGCTCCACCAGTCGTATCCTCAAGGCGGCCAACACCCTGATCGCCAACAACCCGCACGTGTTCGAGAAACAGCTGTGGAGCGAGATGGGCTACGGCGAGCCGCTGCGGGTGATCCACGCCCGCAACGACGATGCCGAGGCCGAGCGGGTCGCCACCGAGATTCTGGATCGCCACCTGCGCGAGCGCATCGCCTTTCGCGACTTTGCCGTGCTCTATCGCGGCAACCATCAGGCGCGGCTGATCGAGATGAAGCTGCAGCACTACCAGATTCCCTATAAGCTCAGCGGCGGCACCTCCTTCTTTGCCCGCGCCGAGATCAAGGACCTGATGAGCTACTTCAAGGTGCTGATCAACCGTGACGATGACAACGCCTTTCTGCGCATTATCAATCTGCCACGCCGTGAGATCGGTCCCGGCACCCTGCACAAGCTGGGTGAGTACGCCTCCACCCGCGAAATCAGCCTGTTCGAGGCCTGCGGCGAACTGGGACTGGAGCAGGTGTTGCCGGCACAGGGCGTGGATCGACTGCGCCGCTTCTGTGCCCTGATCGACCGTCTGTACCAGCGCTGCCGCGAGGGCGATCCCATCGCGGCCATCCACGAACTGATCGAGGAGATCGACTACCCGGGCTGGATTCGTCAGAACGCCTCCAGCGAAGTCGTAGCCGAGAAGCGGATGCAAAACGTCTACTTCCTGATCGACTCGCTCAAGTCCACGCTGGAGCGGCTGCAGGAGGAGGATGAGGGTGTCGGCATCGAGGATGCCATCGCCCGCCTGGTGCTGCTCGACATGCTCAACCGTCAGGAGGAGGAAGACGACTCCGATCGGGTGCAGCTGATGACCCTGCATGCCTCCAAGGGGCTGGAGTTTCCCCATGTGTTCCTGCTTGGCATGGAGGAGGAGTTGCTGCCACACCGCAACAGCATTGAGCAGGACACCATCGAGGAGGAACGTCGTCTGGCCTATGTGGGCATTACCCGGGCGAAGCAAACTTTGACCATGACGCTGGCCAAGCAGCGGCGCCAGTTCGGTGAATGGATGGAGTGCATGCCCAGCCGCTTTCTGGAAGAGCTGCCGGCGGAGGATGTGGAACACGAAGGACGGGGGGATGCGCGTCCCGAGCAGAACCGCGCCCGGGGGCGGGCAACGCTGAACAGCCTCAAGGGGATGTTTGACGACCTCTGAAACGGGTCGCCGGGGACAGGTCCGGGCTGAGCGATTAACGCCTGCCCGGACTTGGTGTCTTAGCCGTACACCAGTTCCGGCAGCCAGGTCGCCAGGCCGGTCTGCCAGGCGATCAGCGCCAATACCACCAACTGGATCAGGATGAACGGAACCACCCCCTTGTAGATCTGGCCGGTGGATACATGAGCCGGAGCCACGCCGCGCAGATAGAACAGGGCGAAGCCGAACGGCGGCGTCAGGAAGGAGGTCTGCAGGTTCAGCGCCAGCATCACGCCCAGCCAGACCGGATCCAGTCCCATGCCGAGCAGAATCGGCGCCACGATCGGTACCACCACGAAGGTGATCTCGATGAAGTCGAGGAAGAAGCCGAGCAGGAATACGATCAACATGACGATTGCCATGGCACCGACCACGCCGCCGGGCAGATCGTGCAGGAAGTCGCGCACCATGTCATCGCCGCCGTAACCGCGGAACACCAGCGAGAATATGGAGGCGCCGACCAGAATGATGAACACCATGGAGCTGACCTGAGTAGTGGAACGCATCACCTCGTTCAGCGTTTTCAGGTTGAAGGCACCACGCATGGCGGCCAGCACCATGGCGCCCACGGCACCCACGGAAGCGGCCTCGGTCGGGGTGGCGAAGCCGCCCAGAATCGAGCCCAGTACCAGACCGATCAGCACCACCGGCGGCACCAGCGCCTTCAGTGCACGCAGCCAGAGGTTGGTGATCTGGCTCAGCTCCTCTTCCGGAATCGCCGGTACCGCCTGGGGGCGGGTAATGGAGACGAAAACCATGTAGCCGATATAGGCCAGCACCAGCAGCAGACCGGGAATCAGGGCGCCGAGGAAGAGGTCGCCCACGGTGACCGTTTCCGGCGAGAAGATGCCTTGATCGATCTGTGCCTGCTGGTAGGCGGATGAGATGACATCACCCAACAGCACCAGCACAATTGACGGCGGAATGATCTGGCCCAGGGTGCCCGAGGCGCAGATGGTGCCTGTGGCCACGGCCGGGTCATAGCCGCGCTTGAGCATGGTCGGCAGCGACAGCAGGCCCATGGTGACCACGGTGGCACCGACAATGCCGGTACTGGCGGCCAGCAGCATGCCCACCAGGGTTACCGAGATGCCCAGACCGCCACGCATGGAACCGAACAGGGCGGCCATGGTGTCGAGCAGCTCCTCGGCAATCTTCGATTTCTCCAGCATCACACCCATGAACACAAACAGGGGTACGGCGATCAGGACCTCGTTGTTCATCACGCCGAAGATGCGGTTGGGGACCGCTTCCAGAAAAACCGTATCGAAATGGCCGGTCAGGGCACCGATGGCGGCGAACAGCAGGCCGGTACCGGCCAGCGCGAAAGCGACGGAATAACCCATCAGCAGAATGATGATCGCACCGACAAACAGCAGCAGGGGCAGAAACTCGATCACAGGGCATGCTCCTCTTCAGCGGGCGGCAGATGCGTTTTGCCGGCAATCACCAGCAGGCTGCGCAGCAGCTCGGCGACACCCTGCATAATCATCATCACCGGCATGGCCAGCAGGGCCGACTTGAGTATATATCGATAGGCGATACCGCCAGCTTCCTGAGAGCCTTCCCGCAGTTCCCAGGAGGTGGCGACATATTCCCAGGAGATCCAGAACAGGAAAACGCACACCGGCAACAGCAGGAACAGGGTGCCGAACAGGTTGATCCAGGCCTTGCCCTTTTCGCTCAGCGGGCGGTAGATGATGTCGACGCGGACATGGCCATCGTGTTTCAGGGTATAGGCGGCGCCGAGCAGGAAGACGAAACTGTGCATGTAAATGACTGATTCCTGCAGGGCGATGTTGCCTTGTTCGAAGACGTAGCGCATGACTACGACGACAAAGGTAACCACGACCATCAGCAGGGTCAGCCAGGCGATCAGACGGCCGGTCCATTCACTGAAACCGTCCAGCAGCCTGACCAGAGCGGCAGCAGGGTGGGATTGATTCATCGTTGTTCTCGTTGTGGATTGGCAAACGGAAAAAGTATATCAGTAAACGCGATTGTAACGGCAGCGGCCCGTGACTACTGCTTGGGCCGGCAAAGCCGTACAATAGGCCAACAGACACCAAGGTGGAGAGATTTCCCATGACTGAACTGCTGAATCTGGAGCCTGAACTGGAGGCCTTCGAACCCTGGCAGCTGACCGCTTTCTCGGCGGCACTGACCGAGCGTATGTTCCCCAATTTCGCGCTCTTCGCACGTTTGGTCGAGTTTGGCGATGCGGCCAAGCTGCATCAGATCCTCGAGGGCGTCTGGAGCAGCCTCTCCGGTCAGGGCGCGAAAATGAATTTCGAGGTACAGCTGGATGCGGTGGAGGCCAACATGCCGGATCTGGACGAGTACGATATGTACGGCGCCCTGCCGGCGCTGGATGCGGTGGTGGCACTCAACGCCACCCTCAACTGCATTCTGGAGAAAGACTACACGGTCGCCGCCAGTATCGGTCAACTGTCGCGCGAATGCGTGGCCACCTTCCTCGAAGTCACCGAAGGTGACGACCAGATGTCCGATGAAGAGCTGGTCAAGCTGATCAACACCCATGACCTGATGCAGGCCGAGGATGCGTTCCGTGACGAGGTGATCGAGCGCCTGCGCGGACAGAAGCACGCCAACCCGGACTTCATCTCCGCCCTGCGTGAGCTGGCGTGCAATGAAGGCGTCAGCAATATCGGCATCAGCGACGACGACTGATCATGCTGCGCTGGGGACTGATACTGCTGGTGCTGCCCGCCGTGCTGCTGATGGCGGGCTATATGTATGACCTGTCATTGGCGGATGCCTGTCTGGATCAGGGCGGCTCATGGAACTATCACCGCGCCGAGTGTGATGCGTCCGGCCAGGATCATCCTTTCGTGCCTTACATGGTGCGCCATCCGCTCTGGGTCAATGGTGGCATGCTGCTGTCGGTGCTGGGGCTGTTTGTCTGTATTGCCGGGCTCTACCGCCGCCGCTGACAAAACCGGCTGCGTGACCCGGATACGGCGTTGCAGGACCCGGGCGGAATCCTCATGTATACATAATACACTGCGGTTCCTTCGTGTCCTGCGCCTTGCCTCCGGGCCACTCGCGAGGTTTTGAGGCTTTCAATTAGGAGTTTTCATGCTGAAAAAGATCATGCTGGCACTGGTGTTGCTGCCGCTGCTGGCCGCACTGTTTTTGTGGCAGGCACAGCCGGCCTGGTGGCTGGAGATGAAAGCCGAATGGCTGGCCGACTTCAACAGCGAACGGGCCGAACAGGCCGCACACTGGCGTGACCAGGGGCTGACGTTTGGCCGTGGCAACGGCCAGAACGCCTGCCTGGAAAAGGCATTGATGGATTTTGATGGCTGCACCGGCTTTGAATGTACGGTCAATCACGGCCGTTTCCTCAAGGCCTGTCTGGAAAGCGCCGAGCCGGATGCGGGCTTCTGCGACGGTGTGCCCACCTTCCGTGAAGAGCCCACCGAGGATGACAAGACCTGGGCCAAGCATGCCTGCTGGGAGCGCAACATTCGCGGTGAAGGCTGCCGGTTGCTGATGCGCCAGCAGCAGTTGTTTTGCAGCGCCACCGGGGGGAGCGGCGCTGCCAAAGGCTCAGAAGGTTAGTACCAGCTTGCCGCGCACATGGCCCTGGTGACTTAACTGGTGTCCCCTGGCGGCCTCGCTCAAGGGCAGGGTATCCGTCAGGTTGAGCATCACCTTGCCGCAGGCGGCGAGCTTGGCCAGTTCCTGTAGTTGAGCCGCGTCCGGTCGTGCACGAATGCCGCTGACCTTGAGTCCTCGTGCTTCACCTGCAGCGATCACCTCGGCAGCGGTCACCGAGGGCAGAGTGACCATCTGGCCGTGCGGCTGCAGGCAGTCCAGCGCCTGAATGCCGGTTTCACCGCCCACGCCATCAATGATCAGATCCACATCGTGAATCAGGGTTTCCACGCGCTGGCGGTGATAGTCGATGACATCGTCACAGCCAAGACTTTCCAGGAAGGCCCGGTTACCCGCCGACGCGGTACCGATCACATAGGCACCTTTCCATTTCGCCAGCTGCACCGCCAAGTGGCCAACGCCCCCCGCAGCCGCCAGTACCAGCACCGATTGTCCGGCCTTGACCTGGCCGACTTCAAACAGCGCCTGCCAGGCGGTCAGGCCAGTGGAGGCAAGACCTCCGGCGGTCACCGGGTCCATGGCGGCCGGGCGCAGGCAGATCTGGTCTGCCGGTGCCACCAGGTATTCGGCATAGCAGCCGGCCGGGTGCGGAAAGCGGATAAATCCCAGTACTTCGTCGCCGCTGCGGAAGCTGTCTACGCCTTCGCCCAGCGCCTGCACGGTGCCCGCAAACTCCCAGCCGGGGCAGAAGGGCAGGGACTCGATAAAGCCGCTGGCACCACCGCCACTGCAGGTCTTCCAGTCGATCGGGTTGATGCCGGCGGCCCGGTTACGGACCAGTACCTCACCGGGGCCCGGTGTGGGCACGTCTACTTCGTCCAGCCTGAGGTTCTCAGGCCCGCCAAAGTCATGGATGCGGATTGCTTTCATGTTAATCTCCCCCGGTTTATTGGTCTGGTTATGGGCCGTATTGGGTGTCTTACCGGTCCAAGAGTAAAGTGATCCCGAGGGATCTGGCAAACCTTGTTGCTAAGGAGTGTAGATGAAAGGTAATCCCGTTCGCGGTGCCGGCTACCTGCTGCGTGGCGCCGCCATGCTGCCGCAGCCGGGCATTCGCCGGTTTGTGCTGGTGCCCTTGCTGGTCAATGTGCTGCTGTTCATCGGTGCCATCTGGCTGCTGGTGGCGCAGTTCGATGGTTGGGTGACCTATTGGCTGAGCTTTCTGCCGAGCTGGGCGGATTTTCTCTACTGGCTGTTCTGGCCGGTGTTTGCGTTGCTGATTCTGGCCTCGGTCTATTACGGCTTCAGCCTGGTCGCCAATCTGATTGCGGCACCATTCAACGGCTTTCTGGCGGAAAAGGTGGAGCAGCGGTTGCGCGGTGCACCGCTGACCGACGAAGGCTGGGCCGAGGTGTTAAAGATGATTCCGCGCTCGATCCAGCGCGAGCTGCACAAGCTGGCCTATTATCTGCCGCGCTTTTTGCTGCTGCTGGTGCTGACCTTCATCCCGGTCGTCAACCTGGTAGCGCCGCTGCTCTGGTTCCTGTTCGGTGCCTGGATGATGTCGATCCAGTACTGCGACTATCCTATGGACAATAACAAGGTCAGCTTCCGACAGATGAAGCAGCTGATGAAGGCGCGTCGGGTCACCTCCATCGGTTTTGGCGGGCTGGTGCAGTTGGGCATGCTGGTGCCGGTGGTGAATCTGATATTGATGCCGGCGGCTGTGGTCGGTGCAACGATTTTCTGGGTCGAAGAGTACGCCAGCGAGGCGCGGGATATCAGTCCCCGCCCCTGATCGGCACCACCATGTCGGGCGGGAAGTGGCAGGTAAAGGTACTGCCCTTGCCCGGTGTGCTGTCGATGCTCAGATGGGCATCGTGGCGCACCAGTACATGCTTGACGATGGCCAGACCCAGGCCGGTGCCGCCGCTGGCAGATGAACGGCTTTCATCGATGCGGTAGAAGCGCTCGGTTAGACGCGGGATATGCATGGGCTCTATGCCGATGCCGTCATCGCTGACCGCAAAATGACCGCCCTGGGGGTCCACCCACCAGCGCAGGGTAATCAGGCCGTTGTCGGGGGTGTAGCGCACGGCATTGAACAGCAGGTTGGAGAAGGCGCTCTGCAGTTCGCTGGCCTGGCCGAGCAGATCGTATTCCTCATCCACCTGCAGTTCGAATCGGTGGCCCCGTCCGGCGGCCAGTGCTTCGGCATCCTCATGCATCTGCCGGATCAGATCCTGAATCAGGATCGGGTGTTCGTCGCTGATATGCTGACTGGCTTCCAGTCGGGACAGCAACAGCAGGTCGGTGACCAGACCTTCCATCCGCCGCGCCTGCTGCTGCATCTGTTCCAGACCACGCTGCAACGGCCTTGGCAGTTCCTGATCGAGGAAGGTTTCCAGATAGCCACGAATGACGGTCAGGGGGGTGCGCAGTTCATGCGATGCATTGGCGACGAAGTCCTGGCGGGTCTGCTCCAGACGCATCAACCGCGTTATATCACGCGCCACCAGCAGGCGGTCGCCTTCACCGAACTTGGTGATCTGATACTGCAGCAGCAGCGCACTGTTCACCGGTGACGGCAGGTCCAGCGGTTCCTGGTAATGTCCCTTGCGGAAGTAGCGCACGAAGCGGGGATCGCGCAGCAGGTTCATCAGCGGCTTGCCGCGGTCAGACGTGGCCTTGAGGCCGAGCAGACGGTCCGCGGAGCGGTTCCACCATTCCAGATTGTGCTGGTTGTCGATGATGACAATGGCATCGTTCAGCGCCGCTGAGGACTGCTGAAAACGGGAGATGATGCCGCGCAGATACTGTTCGCGAGAGCGGCCGCGCTTCTGCATCCGCGACAGCTCATCGAACAGGTCTCCCCAGGCACCACTTGCCTCCGGTGGCTCCGAGCCGTCTTCACGCTGCAGCCATTCCGTGAGCCGGTTAAACTGCCGGATCTGTTTAAAGCACCAGACCAGCAGGCCCAGGCACAGCCCCGCCAGCGGATGGCCCAAAAGGGCGCCGCCCAGCAGACCGGCGGAAGCCAGGCCCAGCAGGCTGAAGATCAGGGCGTGTCGTGATACATGCATCGATAGGTTCCATCCTGGGGTCGATCATGCCGGCCGGGACCGGCGGGTTCAGGCGACCTGAGCCGAGAAACGATAACCGGTGCCGCGCACCGTCTGTACCAGATAGTCGTGGCGCTCGCCCAGCGCCTTGCGCAGGCGACGGATATGCACATCCACGGTGCGCTCCTCCACGTAGACATTGCCACCCCAGACCATGTCGAGCAACTGGCTGCGCGAGTAGGCGCGATCCGGATGGGTCATGAAGAACTGCAGCAGACGGAACTCGGTGGGTCCGAGTTCAACCGGCTGGTTGTCGGCGGTGACCCGGTGGGAGACCGGATCGAGCGTCAGGCCGTCCACGGTGACCGGCTCTTCGACACCCTTGGGCGTCGTGCGGCGCAGCACGGCCTTGAGGCGGGCGACCAGTTCACGCGGTGAAAAGGGCTTGGTGATGTAGTCATCGACACCCGTTTCCAGTCCCTTGATCTTGTTGTCCTCGTCCGTTTTGGCGGTGAGCATGATGATCGGAATATCGGCCGTTACTTCTTCCTTGCGCAGGCGACGGGCAAATTCGATACCACTGGTGCCGGGCATCATCCAGTCCAGCAGCACCATATCGGGCTTGTTGTCCACGATCTGGGCATGGGCGTCCTGGGCGTTGTCGGCTTCACTGCACTCGTAGCCGGCCATTTCCAGGGCGACAGCGATCATCTCACGGATCGGTGCTTCGTCATCGACGATGAGCACACGTTTGGATGCAGACATCGTTTTCTGCCTCATCTACAGGTGTTATCGGAAGCTACTATTACAAGACGTTTCCGTTACACTAATATGACACAGATGGCAGTATGTCGATAACCGCCTGAAAAAGCCTTTGTTTTCTGTCGCTTACACGCTGGCGTAATGACCGATGATGCCGATCAGCACCGCCAGTTCAGCGTAATGATTGTTGAGAAACGCCTGGAAGCAGGGCATGCGCTCGCGGTGGCGGATCAACCACTGCTGGTAGACGAAAAAGCCCAGCGCAGCCGCCAGTCCCAGATGGAACCACAGGCCCAGCTGTTCCAGCCGGCCCACCCACACCAGTACGCCCAGTGACGCCAGCTGCAGCAGGCCGATGATCAGTTTGTCGTAGCGATCGAACAGTACTGCGGTGGACTTGACCCCGATCTTGAGATCATCGTCCCGGTCGACCATGGCGTACTGGGTATCGTAGGCCACGGTCCAGAGAATCTTGGCCAGATACAGCAGCCAGGCGGTCAGCGGCAGTGCTTCCTGGGTGGCGGTGAAGGCCATGGGGATGGCCCAGCCGAAGGCGGCACCCAGGACCAGCTGTGGCAGATGGGTATAGCGCTTCATGAATGGGTAGACGAAGGCCAGTGCCAGGCCGCCGAAGGACATCAGAATGGTCATCCTGTTGGTCAGCAGCACCAGCAGGAAGGCCACCAGCATCAGACCGACAAACAGCCAGATCGCTTCGCGCTCACTCACCCGGCCGGAGGGCAGGGGGCGCTGATGGGTACGTTTCACATGGCCATCGATATGGCGGTCGGCAAAGTCATTGATCACGCAACCGGCTGAACGAGTGAGGAATACACCCAGACAGAAGATCAGCAGCAGCTCCAGCGACGGCCAGCCTTCGGCGGCAATCCACACGGCCCAGAGCGTTGGCCAGAGCAGCAGATAGGTGCCGATCGGCCGGTCCGCCCGCATCAGGTGAGTGTAGGCGGTGAGGCGGTGTTGCAACGAAGGCGCGGCTGAGGTCTGCAAAACGGACTCCTGATGACGGCGGTCAGAGGGGGTATTGTACGTGCTCCATGGCAGGGAGAAAAACCTCGCACACCAGCAGCGGTTTGTTGTGTAGACGGAATACGGAGCGGCGTGCCCAGTAGCGCTTGCCGGTACTGTCGCGCAGGCAGCTGGCCATCAGCGGGCTGCGGCTCAGACTGGGGTCGCTGAACATCAATGACCCCAACGAACGGTTGCCCAGCTGGCGGAGGCGGCGCTCGCGTCCGGTCAGTGTGGCGGCCGGGAGTACCGAGCGGGCATAGACCCAGGGGGTGCCGTCACGACCGAGCAGTTCCACTTCACGGATCAGTGCCAGTTGACGGGGTGGCATGTTCAGAGCTCGGGCTTCGTCTGCTGAGGGCGTTGCCCAGTGCTGGCAGAGTACACGCACGGCAAACTCGCCACCCGCGGCACGAGTCAGGCGCAGAGTCAGAGAGCCGCGGTCCTGCAGCCAGGGACGCCAGTGGTGCGGGGCATCCGAGATCCCCTCGGCCAGGGTCCAACGTTTCGGTTTGCGTGGATCAAGAAGGGCGCTGCGGGCTGACACGTCTACCGGCTCCATGACGAGGGAGCAGAGAGTGTAGCATTTGGTGACAACCGTTGTCGGCTGGAGTGAACCGGCCCCTGAGGGCCGGTCGGGTGTTACTCTTCGTTGCCTTCGTCCTGCAGGCTGCCTTCGGACTCTTCCTGCACGGTCTGCTTCATCTGCTTCAGGCTCTGGTGGCGCACATCGGTACCGCTGACCTGGTAGATCAGGTGCTCCGACAGGTTGCGGGCATGGTCGCCGATGCGTTCCAGACTGCGCAGGACCCAGATCACGTTGAGCACGTTGGAGATGGCGCGGGCATCTTCCATCATGTAGGTGACCAGCGAGCGCATGGCAGTACGGTATTCCTGGTCCACGTTCTTGTCCTGCTTGGCGACGCGGTAGGCCATCTCCAGGTCGTTGCGGGCAAAGGCCGTCAGAATGTCCTTGACCATGTCACGGACCAGGTTGCCGATATGGCGGACTTCCTGGAAGCCGCGCTGGTTGACACCGCTGTCGGCCAGTTCGATCGCCATTTTGCAGATGCGGGTCGCTTCGTCGCCGATGCGCTCCAGATCGGCCACGGCACGGCTGATCGACACGATCAGACGCAGGTCGCTGGCCGCTGGCTGGCGACGGGCGATGGTGGTGGTGCACTGCTCGTCGATCATCAGCTCCATGGCGTTGGTCTGCTGATCGATGCGGCGCGACTGTTCGGCCAGTTCCACGTCTCCGGTGAGCAGGGCCTCCACGGCATCGCTGACCTGACGTTCCACGATGCCGCCCATGGTCAGCATCTGCGTGCGGATCTTCTCCAGCTCTTCGTTGAATTGCTGGGAAATATGGGTCGAGTAATTAGCGTTTTCGAGTTCCACGATCGGTTTCTCCGTTGCTGACACGGGCCACATTAACCGTAACGGCCGGTGATGTAATCTTCAGTCTGTTTCTTTTCCGGTTTGGTGAACAGCGTGTCCGTGGCACCAAACTCGATCAGGTCACCCATATACATGAAGGCGGTGTAATCGGAGACACGGGCCGCCTGCTGCATGTTGTGGGTCACGATGACGATGGTGAAGTCATTCTTGAGCTCGTGGATCAGCTCCTCGATCTTCAGCGTGGAGATCGGGTCCAGGGCGGAGGCCGGTTCATCCAACAGCAGCACTTCCGGTTTCACCGCCACGGTACGGGCGATAACCAGACGCTGCTGCTGACCGCCGGACATGCCCAGCGCGCTTTCGTGCAGGCGGTCCTTGACCTCGTCCCAGAGTGCGGCGGAACGCAGCGCCCATTCGACTGTTTCGTCGATCACCCGCTTCTTGTTGATGCCCTGAATGCGCAGGCCATAGGCCACGTTTTCATAGATCGACTTGGGGAAGGGGTTCGGCTTCTGGAACACCATGCCGACGCGACGACGCAGGTCGGCCACGTTGACGGTACGATCGTAGATATTGTCACCGTCCAGCAGCAGCTGGCCGGTGATGCTGCAGCTGTCAACCAGGTCGTTCATGCGGTTGAAACAGCGCAGCAGGGTGGACTTGCCGCAACCGGACGGACCGATGAACGCGGTGACGCGGTTCTTCGGAATGTCCATGTTGATGCCGTGCAGGGCTTCCTTGTCACCGTAGCTCAGGCGCAGGTCCTTGACCTGCAGCGTGATCTCTTCGTCGGCCAGGTTGAGGTTGCTCTCGCCGCGCTGCATGGAGGCAATATCGATGGCGTGGGTTTTGGCTTCGCTAGTCATATCGGTAAACCTTCAAATTTGTCTATCTTAAGCGGCGATTACATTTCAAGCGCTTTGTATTTTTCGCGCAGGTGGTTGCGGATCGCGATGGCCGAGAAGTTCAGCAGGGCGATCACCACCACCAGCAGGAACGCGGTGGCATAAACCAGCGGGCGGGCCGCTTCCACGTTCGGGCTCTGGAAACCGACATCATAGATGTGGAAGCCCAGGTGCATGAATTTCTGATCCAGATGCAGGAAGGGGTAGTTGCCGTCCAGCGGCAGGCTGGGCGCCAGTTTGACCACACCCACCAGCATCAGCGGAGCCACTTCACCGGCAGCACGGGCAATCGCCAGGATTACACCGGTCATCATCGCCGGGCTGGCCATCGGCAAGACCACCTTCATCAGAGTTTCGAACTTGGTTGCACCCAGCGCCAGTGAGCCTTCACGCACTGAACGCGGGATACGGGCCAGACCCTCCTCGGTGGCCACGATCACCACCGGCACGGTGAGCAGTGCCAGGGTGATGGAGGCCCACATCAGGCCGCCGGTGCCGAAAGTCGGTGCCGGTTTGGCTTCCGGGAAGAACAGGTCGTCGATGGTGCCGCCGAGGAAGTAAACGAAGAAACCGAGACCGAATACACCGTACACAATGGACGGTACACCGGCCAGGTTGTTCACCGCAATGCGGATCAGGCGGGTAACGAAGCCCTGCTTGGCATACTCACGCAGGTAGACGGCAGCCACTACGCCGAACGGGGTCACCAGTACGGACATCAGGATGACCATCATCACGGTGCCGAAGATCGCCGGGAAGATACCGCCTTCGGTGTTGGCTTCGCGCGGCTCGTCGGACAGGAATTCCCAAAGCTTGGCGCCGTAGTGCAAGACCTTGTCACCGGTACCCATGTTGTTGGGCAGGAAGGCACGTACCACCTTGGCGAGATCGATTTCCACTTCGCGGCCATCGGCAATCTCGGCGACAAAGCTGTCACGGTTGATATCGGTGTAGAGGTCGATCAGGTCCTGCTGCAGCACCTCATAATCGGCATTCAGCTCGGTACGACGCGCTTCGATGTCGGCGTAGGCCTGGGCATTGGTGGATTGCTCCAGCTCCAGCGAACGCTCCTTGAGGCGCAAACGCTCCAGCTCGTAGTTGATGCTGCCGATCTTGTGCTTCTCGATATCCAGGATCTGCGCCCGGATATCCAGCACCCGGTCGAGACGGCGCTGGAACTCGGTCCAGAGGTCCATGTACTCGTCCGACTTGGCATGCCCCTCGTAACGGGCAACGGTCTGGTCGGCTTCACGGATCTCGCGCAGGTAACCGTAGAAGTTGCCCCACTCCAGACGCTCGGCCGCCATGATCATCTCCGGGTAGGTCTTGTCGGTGATCAGGTGGTCCATGGCCCAGACAAAGTCGGCGGAGCCGAAGTCGCGGTTGCCCACCTTGAGCAGATCGCGGCGCATCTCTTCAACACCGGCCGGCACGTCGATGCCGGCACCGCGCAGCTGTTCGGCCGGCACCAATTCCTGCTGAACCAGTTCACCCAGGATGCGGCGACTCTGTTCGTCCTGGGTGTAGGTGGCCTGCATCACATCGGCCGGCCAGAAGTGGGCCAGACCGCGCACGGCGATCAGTCCCAGCAGGCCGA
>ERZ1673961.467-NODE-467-length-16159-cov-5.589791_pt1 | contig 16159 bp, 14 predicted proteins | sample MGYA00580189_ERZ1673961 | MGnify/ENA primary metagenome ERZ1673961 (study PRJEB41334, sample SAMN05608105) | rock metagenome | biome: terrestrial subsurface; feature: shale formation; material: shale | place: USA: Pennsylvania ... | reverse complement strand
TTATCATCAACGAGTGCCCACACAGATTGATAGGTTTATATTGTTAAAGAGCTTTGCTTTTCGAAGCTTTCTTCTCAAAGCGGACGGCCATTTTAGCGAGTTAACTTAGCGAGTCAACAACTTTTTTATTTAATTTTCTTTAGGTTAAGAAATCAAATTTGCCGCCTTACTTGCCCTGCGTTCTTATTCAGAATTGCCTGACAACGGATGCGCATTATAGGGAGGAAAAAACACTTGGCAATAGCAAATCAGCCAAAAAATTCGCTTTTCTAACTGACCGCCTAAATTAACGCCAAGTTGAGTTTTAAGTGAGCAAAACGCCTCTGTCAGACGCCTAACTGAGCGACTTTCTGGTTGAGATGATGGATAGACTCTCTGACCTTAACGACTAATTCTTCGTAGTCTTCTTCATTGTTATGTTTATACACCAACTTGCCATTGACAAAGCTCGCCTGAATTTTGGCAGGCTCACCACAAGCAATTGGAGCGATGATTTCCGAATGACATCCCGCCATACGCGGCTGCTGAATGTCGTACAACACCAAATCGGCGGCTGCGCCAATTTCGATGCGTCCCAGATTGTGTAGACCGAGTATCGACGCACCACCAGCAGTTGCCCAATCGAGAACACCGTCTATTGTGGTAGCCGAAGCGCCATGCTGGCTTCGATGAAGTAACCAGGCAAGGTTCAACTCCTGCAACATTGAGCCCGATTCCGCAGACGCTGAGCCATCAACACCCAATGAAATCGGCATTCCCGCTTTGGCCATATTAATAACCGGAGCAATTCCGCTCCCCAAGCGGCAATTGGATGTCGGGCAATGTGCAACACCCGTTTTGGTTTCCGCGAGCAAGGCAATATCGGCAGGGCCAGCTTTAACCAAATGTGCAAACCACACATCCTCACCCAGCCAATCGCAGCTTTGCGCATATTCCACTGCTGTTTGGCCGTATTTAGTCAGAGCCTGCTGCTGGTCAAACTCTACCTCCAGCAAGTGAGAGTGTAAGCGTAACTGATGACTGCGCGCGTACTCAGCAAGAATCTTTAAATCCGTCGGTGTCGCAGAATGCACAATCGTAGTTGGAGCGACCACCAAACGACGCATTGGGTTATCGCCGCTTTGATGATAGCGCTGACGACTTTCTTCCAAACGTTTAATCATCAGATCCAGTGGCTCCGGCTCGACGCCGGCTTTAAGCAATCCTTTATGGGTTCCCTTCACGGTCGCGCCACCACGACACAACACTAGCCTAATGCCCATCTCTTCTGCCGCCTGCCACACGGCAGCTTCGACTTCCTGCGAACTCTTCGCGTGATAGAGATAATGATGGTCTGCGCAAGTGGTCGCACCGGATCGCAGCAGCTCATAAAAACCCAGTTTTGCGGCGTGGTACATCACGTCCGGTGTGATTTGCGGCCAGTATCGATACGGGACATGAGCCAGCCAGTCCCCCAAGCCATCATTTATTCCCGCCGGAATGCCTTTCAATAGTGACTGCGCGATGTGGTGGTGCGTGTTGACAAAGCCGGGGTAAATGACACACCGATTGGCGTCCACTAGCTGCTCTCCCTCCGCAGGCTGCAAATCACAGCCCAACTCAGTAATCACTCCGTCACCGATACGGATGTCCTGGCAATCGGACTGGGAAGAATAAATAGCGCGTGCGTGCTTGATGAGATAGTTCATAGCGACTTCCTTTATATAGAGGCTGAATCCGATGTTCAGCATGTCTATGAGCAATGTCCCGGAGATCTCCCCTGACCGCTTCTACTCATCATTGATTTCACACTGTATACAATGCAATTCACAGACCATCACTGAAACACTTGCTCTTTCGTTGTTGCAAACAGAGCAGGCACCGTATTAGTGCAAAATTTGCTCACCGAATGTGCAATGCGTCATTTAATCAGTTTTTACCATGAACAAATTGTATACAACAAACACAACCACATGCACTTCCCAGCACCCATGCCATAAGGTTTTGTTAATAACACGTTAATCAATTTAAATCTCCGCTCCTAGCTGTGGCACACACTTTGCTCAAACAGTAATGACAATTCGTGAGTAGAAGCGGTTAGGTGCCGGGCGGCATCGGGACATTGCTCATAGTTAATAGAAGGCGTTGTAAAACAACCTTCAAGAAGTGCAAAGGAAGACACGGAGTAACTATGAAGACAGCCATTTCAAAAATCAAAACCCTCACCCTTTCTCTGTCGCTGGCGTGCGCGTCAGCAAGTAGTTGGGCTACCGACAAAGTGACCTTTCAGCTGGACTGGTTACCCGGAGGGGACAAGGCTCCCGTTTATGTGGGTGTTCAACAAGGATTTTTCGCTGCAGAAGATCTCGATGTCACTATTTTAGGGGGTAAAGGCTCTACGGATGCCATCACTAAGGTGGCGACAGGCACCGCAGATATCGGCTCATCTGATATCGTGGCGCTGCTGGTTGCCAAAGCCAATGACAACGTACCAGTCAAAGCCATCTATTCTCTGTTCAGCAAAGCGCCATATGCGTTTTATGTTCTGAATGATTCCTCAATCAACAGCATTAAGGACGTCACGGGCAAAACTATCGTGACATCACCCTTTACCTCCGCCAACGTATTTTTGCCATTGATGCTGAAAAAGAATGGCGTCGATGAACAGAGCGTCAAAGTGCTCAAAGCCGATCCCGGAGCTCTTAACCCCATGCTGCTCACCGGGCAATCCGATGTCATGATCTCCTGGATGACCGATGCGGTGAAAAACCAACAACAAGCACAGCAGGCAGGTAAGCAACTGACCATCCTGCCTTGGTATGATGCAGGGCTGGAATTTTACTCCTCTTCGATTATTGCCAGTGATCGCTTCCTCAACGATAAGCCAGATGTCGCCCGTCGCTTTTTGTCCGCCTACGCCAAAGCGGTCGCTTATACCTGGGCCCACCCTGAACAAAGCGCAGCAGACGTTCATAAAATGGTACCGGAGGTCGATGCCGAGCAAGCCAGTGACACCATTAAATCGATTCGCGGCCTGGTGATGAACGAAGTCAGCGAACGCGACGGCGTGGGCGTATTTACGCCAGCTCGGCTGGCGGAAACCTGGAAATGGACCGCAGAAGCGCAAAACATCTCACTGGACAAGCTCGATCCTGAAACCGCGATCTCACGCGATTTTTATTGAGGAGAGTACGATGCAACCATTCGTTTCTTTCCGCGATATAGGCCATACCTATCAAACGGAACAAAGCCAGGTGACCGTACTGAATAAGGTCAACTTTGAGATCAGCAAACACGAATTTGTCGCGATTGTCGGACCGTCTGGCTGCGGTAAATCAACACTACTGCGCCTGCTGTCCGGATTGATACAGCCAACCGAAGGTCAAATCCAGGTCTTTGGGCATATGGTCTCTGGACCACGTGAAGACATCGGCATCGTCTTTCAGAAACCGACGCTGCTGCCGTGGAAAAATGTGCTGGATAACGTCCTTTTTCCTCTGCAACATAAATTTGGCCACGTCAGCCCGAAAGATCGCCAATTGGCCACTGAGCTTCTGGAAAAAGTCGGTCTGAGTGATTTTTCCACCAGCCTGCCAAATCAACTCTCCGGCGGGATGCAGCAACGGGTTGGGATTGCGCGGGCGCTGTTGCTCAACCCCGACATTCTGATCATGGACGAACCGTTCTCGGCCCTTGATGCGTTAACCCGTGAAGAGATGGGCTTTGAACTGCAACGCCTGTGGATGGAAAAACCCAAAACCGTTCTGTTTATCACCCACTCTATTTCGGAAGCGGTGTTGCTGGCGGATAAAGTGCTGGTGATGGGACCTCGCCCAAGCACGGTTCTGGAAGAAATCGTAATTGACCTGCCACGTCCGCGCACCATCAATACCCTGAAGGAGGCGGATTTCGGGCGCTATACCACACGGATTCGTGAGTATTTTTATCGGCCACCGCATGACGCCTCTTCCACCGCAAATGCTGAGAAAGTCACACCACTGCGTCGCACTGTTGCCTGAGCCCACCAGTACTAAGGATTCACTATGAAAGGATTACTCGCTAAGCGGTCGCAGAACTGGCTGCCGCTATTAGCCATTCTGACGCTGATCCCCATTTGGGAAGGCGTGTGCCGTCTGTTTGCAGTGCCGACTTTTATTCTACCGGCCCCATCCGACATCGCGCTGGCATTTACCCAAGTGTCCGCCGAACGCTGGCTAGACAATCTTTGGGCCACGCTGAGGATTGCTCTGTTTGGTTTTGCGCTATCATTCGCGCTCAGTATTCCGCTGGCAATCATGATGGTCAATTCTAAGTTTTTGACCCGTGCCATCTTCCCGCTGCTGGTTGTGATTCAATCCACGCCCGTGGTGGCGATAGCGCCGCTGCTGATCGTGATATTAGGCACTGGCGATGCCCCGCGTCTGGCCATCACCTGTCTGATCACTTTTTTTCCTCTGGTCGTTTCTGCTACCACAGGCATGCTGGCCACGCCGCCGGAACTGATTGAGTTATCGCGCTCACTCAACGTCAGCAACCATAAAACCATCTGGCAAATTCGCCTGCCTTACGCCATTCCGCACATTTTCAGCGGAGTCAAAGTTGCGATTACGCTGGCCGTCATCGGCTCGGTCATTGCAGAATTTGTCGCCGCAGAAAAAGGGCTCGGGTATCTGGTGCAGTTTTCAACCTCGTATTTCAAAATCCCCCAAGCTTTTGCGGCTCTGGTATTTCTTTCCGTCGTCAGCATGGTGCTGTTCAAATCGGTCAGTTGGATTCAAAAAGGCTACTTTGCCTGGAGCCTGAGTGATGAAGAAAAACAACGTTAGGAAGATAACATGCTAAATCCAACCATCGATTACCGTTTTCTTCGCCACAGTTTTGCGCTGGCCGAAGACGCCAAATCGCGCGGCATTCACCCTTTTGCGGCCGTACTGGTCGATGCCAACGGCGAGATATTACTGGAGCAAATCAACGGCTATTTGCCTGATTTGGATATGACAGGGCATGCCGAACGACTGATCATGACGCAGGCGAGCAAGTTATATCGGCCCGATTTTCTCAACCAATGCACGCTGTACGTATCCGCCGAACCCTGCGCCATGTGCGCCGGTGCGATTTACTGGGCTGGCGTCGGACGTGTTGTGTATGGCTTGAGCGAGACACGTTTGAAAACACTGACCGGCAATCATCCGGAAAACCCGACTTTAGCGCTGCCGTGCCAAATCGTATTTGAATCCGGACAGCGCACAACAGAAGTGCACGGACCACTATTGGAAGATGAAGCCGAACAAATCCAGCACGACGCCTGGTAGTCCATATCGTTCATCTTAACCCCGGAGTAGAAGCGGTCTGCAATCATCGACGATTGCTGGACATTGCTCCAATCACAAGCACATTGCTTAATTGGAGAAATCACAATGACTCAACAAGCGTATCAACTCGACGAACTGAACTTTGAAACCACTATTGGCGGCCTTGGCGCTGAGGCTGAACTCAGCGCCATTCCATTGATTGACCTGTCTGACTTTCCCCTACGCCGAACAGAGATAACCGAGCAGTTATGGCAAGCCGCCACGGAAGTCGGCTTCTTTCAACTGGTCAATCATGGCATTGCCCTCAGCGAGATTGAACAAGCGTTTACCCTCAGTGAGCAGTTCTTTGCTTTGCCTGTCGAACAAAAACAGCGCTTCCCGCTCAAAGCGGGGCTCAATGCTGGCTGGGAATTTCGTCAGCAAGTTCGCCCATCTACGGGTTTGGCAGATCAAAAGGAGTCTTATCAAATCACCCTTCCGCACATGAAAGCGTTGTGGCCAGAGCAAGAATTGGTGGCCGATTTTCAGTCACATCTACTGAGTATGGAATATCAGGCATGGCAGCTAGGGATGAAGATTCTCTCTTGCTTTGCCGACAAGTTAGGCTTTGAGCGCGATTTCTTTACCCGAGCCCACCAGCGTGATTCGGAGCATTATCTGAGTACATTGCGTATGCTGCATTACCTGCCGATGAGCGACATTCCCGCCATTGGCGATTATTGGCGCGCGGGAGCGCACACCGACTTCGACTGTTTAACCATGGTGTTTCAGCAGGAGAATCAAGGCGGGCTGCAAGTGGCGGCAGGCAAAGACGCCAAGCAGAATTTGCTGTGGAGTAATGTGATTCCTCAGGCAGGAATCATTACCTGCAATATCGGCGACATGCTGATGCGTTGGAGCGATGACTTATTGAAGTCGACCCTGCATCGGGTGCGCATGCCGACCGCAGAAGAAAATCAGGGCTCACGCTACAGCATGGCGTTTTTCTGTCAGGCTAATCGCGATCAGATTATTCAGGGGCCGCAGCAGGTTTATCCGCCGATCACCGCTCAGGATTATCTGAAAATGCGCCTCAACGCCAACTTTGCGTGAGAGCCAATCGCTCATAAAAGAAAAGCCACGCGATGCGTGGCTTTTACTTCGACTACGGATTATTGCGCTGCGGTAATGTTGCCATCTTTCACGTCGAGTTTGATTGGCGTTCCCGGCAGAAATTGTCCAGCCAGAATCGATTTCGCCAGCGGGTTCTCCACATTCTGTTGAATCGCCCGTTTCAATGGACGCGCACCGTATACCGGATCGAATCCGACCTGAGCGATCAGCTCCAGCGCCTGGTCGCTGACTTGTAGCTCAAAGTCTTTTTCCAGCAGACGTTTACGCAGACGTTCCAACTGAATCGAGGCAATGGACTTGATGTGCTCACGCCCCAGAGGATGGAATACCACGGTCTCATCCACACGGTTGAGGAACTCGGGACGGAAATGTTTACTCACCACTTCCATCACCTGTTCTTTGATGCCCTGGTAATCCAGTGACGCAAAGTTTTCCTGAATGCGTGACGAGCCCAGGTTCGATGTCATGATCACCACCGTATTGCGGAAATCAACGGTGCGTCCCTGACCATCGGTCAATCGGCCATCATCCAGCACCTGCAACAGAATGTTGAACACATCCGGATGTGCTTTTTCCACCTCATCCAACAAAATAACGGAATACGGTTTACGACGTACCGCTTCGGTCAGATAGCCGCCCTCTTCATAACCGACATAACCTGGAGGCGCACCCACCAGACGAGCCACCGAGTGTTTCTCCATGAACTCTGACATATCGATCCGTACCATGGCATCTTCGCTGTCGAACATGAAGTTGGCGAGGGTTTTACACAGTTCCGTTTTACCCACACCAGTTGGACCTAAGAACAGGAACGAACCAATTGGACGGTTTGGATCCGACAGACCTGCACGGCTACGACGAATCGCGTTCGCCACCACTTCGACTGCTTCAACCTGACCAATCACACGTTGGTGCAGCACGTCTTCCATGCGCAGCAGTTTTTCTTTTTCTGCTTCGAGCATTTTGGCCACAGGAATACCGGTCTGTTTAGAAAGCACTTCGGCAATCTCAGCATCGGTGACTTTGTTACGCAGTAGCGTCATCTCTTGCATTTCTGCTTGCGCGGCCAAGTCGAGTTGTTTTTCCAGCTCAGGAATACGGCCGTATTGCAACTCAGACATGCGACTCAAGTCGCCGGCACGACGCGCCACTTCGAGATCCAAACGCGCTTGTTCCAGTTCCGATTTGATGTGTTGAGTGCCTGATAACGCCGCCTTTTCCGCGTTCCACACTTCTTCCAGTTCGGCGTAATCCCGCTCTTTTTCCTGCAACTCTTCGTTGAGAATGTTGAGACGTTTTTCACTCGCTTCGTCATGTTCATTGCTCAGCGCTTGCTGCTCAATTTTCAGTTGAATGATCTTACGTTCCAGCTTATCGAGCGCTTCCGGTTTTGAGTCCATCTGCATACGAATGCTGGATGCCGCTTCATCGATCAGGTCGATAGCTTTATCCGGTAACTGACGATCCGAAACATAACGATGCGACAAACTGGCCGCCGCAACGATCGCCGGGTCGGTGATTTCTACGTGGTGGTGCAGCTCATAACGCTCTTTCAGGCCACGCAAAATCGCCACGGTATCTTCCACGCTGGGTTCATCCACCAACACTTTTTGGAAACGACGCTCAAGCGCCGGATCTTTTTCGATGTACTGACGGTATTCATCCAGAGTAGTCGCGCCGACGCAATGCAGTTCACCACGCGCCAAAGCGGGTTTGAGCATGTTACCGGCATCCATCGAACCTTCACCTTTACCCGCGCCCACCATGGTGTGCAGTTCATCGATGAACAGAATGATATTGCCTTCTTCTTTCGCCAGTTCGTTCAACACCGATTTCAGGCGTTCTTCAAACTCACCGCGATATTTGGCGCCGGCGACCAGTGCACCCATGTCCAGAGACAGGACTCGACGACCACGCAGGCCTTCCGGCACTTCGTTATTGATGATGCGCTGCGCGAGGCCTTCAACGATGGCGGTTTTACCCACCCCTGGCTCACCAATGATTACCGGGTTATTTTTGGTGCGGCGCTGCAGAACCTGAATCGTGCGGCGAATTTCATCATCGCGACCAATCACCGGATCCAGTTTGCCCTGTTCAGCTCGCTCGGTCAGATCGATGGTGAATTTCTCCAGCGCCTGACGCAGCTCTTCTGCATTCGGATCATTAACCTTCTGGCCACCACGGATCTTTTCGATCGCTGCAGTGACTTTTTTTTCAGTCAGACCGAAATCTTTCAGCAGTTGGCCCAGAGGACCTTTGTCTTCCAGTGCCGCCAACAGGTAAATTTCAGACGAGATATAGGCGTCCTGACGCTTTTGCGCCACTTTGTCACATAGGTTAAACAGTGTGCCCAAACCACTGGACAGTTGAACATCGCCGCCAATGCCACTGACTTTCGGTAGACGATCCAGAATTTCGCCCAGTTTGGAACGCAGCTGCATTGCATCCACATCCAACATGGTCAGCAGTGGACGAATCGGACTCCCGGTCTGATCGAGCAACGCCACCATCAGGTGCACAGGTTCGATGTACTGATGATCACGCCCGAGCGCAAGTGACTGAGCGTCAGAAATCGCTATTTGGAATTTACTGGTAAATCTGTCAAGACGCATAACAACCTTCCTAACCTCGTCTGAGATAAACTAACAACGTTAAGAAAGATGGTTACGCAGAGGGAAATTTTCAAGTGAAGACCATTAACTTTATCTGGTTTAATTTTCATCAATCCAGATAAAACTGGCCTGACGGCCGGTCACGCCATCGCGGCGATAAGAATAGAAAAGGTTGGCGTCCTGATAGGTACAGAGTCCGTTATCAAACACACGCTCAATACCCAGTTTGGCTAAACGCAGGCGAGTCAGGTGATTCATGTCTGCCCACCATTTTCCTGCTTGTTTACCCGGCTTAAACGCCAGATGCGCGTTGTCATCGTGAGCACTGAACGCTGCCAGCACATCATCACCGACTTCAAACGCCTGTGGGCCAATCGCGGGGCCCAGCCACACTAACACATCTTCGTTTGCAAACTGGCTCAGCGCATTTTCGACAATGCCCCCCGACAATCCACGCCAACCAGCATGCACCGCAGCAACCTTTGTCCCTTGCGTGTTGGAGATCAATACAGGCAGGCAATCGGCGGTCATCGCAGAGCACACCACATTGGGAGCCGTCGTCCAAACCCCATCCGCATCGAGTACTTGGGATGTCGGCGCGCCAACTTCAAGTACGACCGTTGAATGAGTCTGGTTGAGCCAAATCGGTGCACTTGGCATGCCTGCGTCATGTTTTAGCTGGTCGCGATTACGCTCAACGAACTTCGGATCATCCCCAACGTGCATGCCCAGATTCAAACCCGCATATGGCGGCTGAGAAAAGCCACCCACTCGGGTTGAAGAGAGCGCCTTCACCGAAGTTGGTGCTGGCCAGTTGGGGAGAATCCAGCTCATTAATCAGTACTCTTCCGAATGGTTCAGTTTGGCATCTTCGCGCAGCGCTTCTGTCATGACGACCATGTCATCCGGCACTGGCGCGTGGAATTCCAACTCTTCACCAGTGATCGGATGGGCAAAACGCAGCATAACCGCATGCAGAGCCTGACGATCGAAACCGCGAATCATGTCAGTCAACTCTTGCGTTGCACCTTTTGGAATGCGTGCGCGGCCACCGTAAGCGGTATCGCCAAGCAGTGGGTGTTGCAGGTATGCCATGTGGACACGAATCTGGTGTGTACGACCCGTTTCCAGACGCAGACGCAGACGCGTATGCTCACGGAAATGCTCGGCCACACGATAATGCGTTACGGCAGGTTTACCCAGCGGGCTCACCGCCATCAGGGTACGTTTGGTTGAATGACGGCCAATTGGCTTATCGATCATTCCGCCCGCCGTCATTTTACCGATCGCAATCGCTTCGTACTCACGAGTAATGTTACGTTTTTGCAGTTCACGTACTAAGCGCGTTTGCGCCGGAACCGTCTTCGCCACCACCATCAGACCGGTAGTGTCTTTATCCAGACGATGCACGATACCCGCACGTGGCACTTCTGCAATCGGAGGGTAGTGGAACAGCAAAGCGTTCAGCACTGTACCATCCGGCGTACCTGCACCCGGGTGAACCACCAAGTCTCGCGGTTTGTTGATGACGATGATGTCGTCATCTTCGTAGACGATATTCAGCGGAATATCCTGAGCTTCCCAGCGTTGTTCATCTTCCAGTTCAGCCTGAACTGTAATCGCTTCACCACCCATCACTTTGGTGCGTGGTTTGGTCACGACGGTGCCGTTGACCATGACTTTGCCTTCCAACAACCATTCTTTCAGGCGTGAACGGGAAAAATCGGTAAATAATTCAGCCACAGCTTGGTCTAAACGCTGACCAAGCTGGCTCTCTTTTACTGTATGAGTTAATTCAATCTGCTGAGCCATATCGAACTTTTTTAAAAACCGTGAGACTAATAGCCACTAGTGTGGAAAAATATGGCGTCATTGTATCTGTTACTGCCAAGAAAGTAACGAAACGTTTTGCGGAGCACCAAAGCTCCAAGTGTATAAGCTTTAATTGCAAGGAACTCACTCCTGACATGAAATACCAAACTTTATCAGGCTTACTCGCGTTATCTCTATTGGCTGGCTGTTCGAGCAACAAAGAGATTGTCCCGGATGTCCCGCCGGCACAGTTGTACACCGAAGCTCAGACCTCGCTGCAAGGAGGTAACTGGATGACAGCAATCGAGAAGCTTGAAGCTCTGGATTCCCGTTACCCGTTTGGTGCGTATTCCGAGCAAGTGCAGTTAGATTTAATTTACGCCTACTACAAAAACGACGACCTGGCGTTGGGTCTGGCTACCATTGAACGTTTCACCCGCCTGAACCCGACCCATGAAAAAATGGACTGGGTTCTCTACATGCGCGGTCTGACGCACATGGCGCAGGATCGTAACTTCATGCACGATCTGTTTAACGTCGATCGTGCCGATCGCGATCCAGAGCCAGTCAAAGCGGCCTTTGCCGATTTTAAAAAGCTGCTGCAACGCTACCCGAACAGTCCATATGCGGAAGACGCACAGCGTCGCATGTTCGCGTTGAAAAACCGCCTGGCCGATTATGATCTCGCGACGGCGGACTTCTATCTGCGTCGTGAAGCGTGGATTGCCGCTATCAACCGCACTCAGGAACTGCAAAAAACCTATCCTGATACCGAAGCGGCGCGCAAATCACTCGACATTCAGTTGCAAGCTTACAAAGAGTTAGGGCTGGAAGAATCGGTGAAACGCACCCAGCAATTGATGGAACTGAACCCAGAGTAACCCTGTCAAATGAACCATCAACAAGGCCACGCTAATGCGTGGCTTTTTTATTGCCCTTCATTGCCGATTTTTCCGTTTGTTCATAAACTTAATGCCAGCAAAAAATGCAAAGGAGCCGCATTTTGCGAGTATTTAACCTGGGACTGTTGAGCCTACTCTATTGCTTAAGTTTACCGGTCAGTGGCCTGGAGTTGTCGCCGCTGACGAATCAACCTTATGTCGGTGATTGGCCTGTATTGAAAGAGAAAGGCACCATTCGGGTCGTGGTGTCGGCAGATTTAGGTTTTTACTACGTGGAAGGCGGCAGGCCAAAAGGGATTGGTGCAGAGCTGCTGTACCATTTTGAGCAGAGCCTGAAAAAGCAATCGCCCTATGTTCATGTGCAGGTCATTCCCGTATTGAGAGATGAACTGATCCCCAGCGTCGAAGCAGGCTTTGCTGATCTCGCCGTCGCCAATCTGACCGTTACCCCGAGCCGCTTAGAACACGTTGACTTCAGCACTCCGTTGACCAAAGAGATTGAAGAATTTGTGGTCACCGACAAGACCTATCCTGAACTCATCACCATCGCGCAGTTAAGCGGCAAAGAGATCTGGCTGCGTGAAAGCTCCAGTTATCTGGAAAGCATCAACAAAGTGAATGCTGCTCTCAGCGAACGCAATCTGGCACCGGTTCGCCCTCATTTTATTGAAGAGGCACTGCAGGATTACGAATTGCTGGAAATGGTCAACGCCGGACATATTTCTGCTACCGTGCTCGACAGCCATAAAGCAGAAATGTGGCAGCACGTGATGGAAAACATTCAGATACACAGTGAAATGCCGCTCCGGGAACATGGTCAGATTGCCTGGGCGATGCGCAAGAATAGTCCGAAATTGCAAGCGATGGTCAATCAGTACTTAAAGACGGTCAAATCCGGCACCCTGCTTGGCAACGTGATTTACACCAAATACATCGACGATACTCGCTGGCTGACTAAGGCACTAAACCCGCAGAAATTGGCCAAGCTTGACCAACTGCGGAAAATGTTCACCCACTATTCCGAGATGTACGAATTTGAATATCTGATGATGGCCGCTCAGGGTTTTCAGGAGTCCGGCTTTGATCAGCGTAAAGTCTCGCACAAAGGTGCGGTAGGCATCATGCAGGTCCTGCCCAGCACCGCCAAAGATCCCAACGTCAACATTGCCCATATAGAGAAAGCAGAAAACAACATTCATGCGGGCATCAAGTACATGCGCTTTATTAAAGACCGCTACTTCTCTGAACCAGAGATAAGCCCCGATGATCAAGTGTATTTCGCGCTCGCAGCCTACAACGCAGGCCCGGCCAACATCAATCGAATGCGCAGATTGGCAAAAAAACACGGTTTTAATCCCAATGTGTGGTTCAAAAATGTCGAAGTGATCACCCGCCGTAATATCGGTAAAGAGACCGTGCGCTATGTTTCGAACATCAGTCGTTACTACGTGGTGTACAAACAGTTAGATGCGTTACAACGAGTGAAACAAGAAAACACTGCGGCAAATTCAGAGCTATCGCTGAACACAGAATCAGTTCAACAGTAAAAGCCGATCAACCGCACAAAATAACTTGCTCAGGATTCATACAGGGGAATTTAACGGGCCGAGACAAGGCCCTAAAAATGGGGAGATTTTCAGTCGATTACCTTTCCAATTTAGCCGCATAAGGCAGAATCTCAAGCTTTTTTTATCGTTTCTCTCATCACTCTTTGCGTAAGATCACGTTTGGTTTCAAAGGCAAAAACACACGACACAAAGGTGACATAGATCACATTCTTTTAGCATGGGATAGGTAATCTGGAGTTAACCCACAAGGGATGCAACAGAGGAAAAAGCACTATGCAAATGAATATTACTGGTAAAAACATCGAAATCACCTCTGCAATCCGCAATCACATTGAGAGTAAGTTTAAGAAACTAGAAAAATGGCAAGTGGACATCATCGGATGTCAGGCAAGTTTCAGTGAGGAACCCAACAAGCAGAAAAAATTTGAAGCGACCGTCAGCATTCCAAAAGGACAACTCATCGCTTCCGCTGTACACGATGATCTGTATGCCGCCATTAATGAGGTAGAACAAAAACTCGAACGCCAATTGAATAAACTTCGTCACAAACCAGAAGCACGTCGGACCGACAAACCAGAGCTGGAAGAAGAAGTGGAAGAATAAAGGAAACGGTTTCACAGATAGCGCCTTCGGGCGCTATTTTTTTGCTTGACGCTCCCACCCCGCTTGCTTATTGTGTGGACTTCTCAATAACATTTTCTACGGAAAACAATGACGCTTAACTCCCTGTTCTTTTTTGACTTCTTTTTTCTCCAATAACCTTGGGGGCGTGCTCGTTTACGAAAGAAAAGTCAAAAACGAACAGAAAGCCTCCCACTGGGAGGTTTTTTTATAAGGATAATTTGCATGACAGACAAACAGTACTCGCTCGAAGAGATTCGATTGCGCTTAAATGAACTTGATGACCAACTGCTGAGCCTGTTCTCAGAGCGCCGTAAACTCAGCATTGAAGTAGCGAAAAGCAAAGTCGAAACATCCAAACCCGTGCGCGACGCCGCACGTGAGCAGCAACTGCTTGTCAAACTGATCCACGCGGGTAAAGACAAATACCAACTTGATGCTCAGTACATCACCAAACTATTCCACACCATCATTGAAGATTCGGTTCTCCTGCAGCAGGCTTACTTACAGAATCTGGCTAACCCACAAAGTCGCAAACCGTTGGCGCGTGTGGCGTTTCTTGGCTCTAAAGGCTCCTATTCACACCTGGCCACTCGTGAATATTTCAGCCGTAAAAATACCGAGCTGATTGAACTCAACTGTGAGCAGTTCAAAGAAGTCACCCGAACCGTAGAGTCCGGCCATGCCGACTACGGCGTACTGCCGATTGAAAATACCAGTTCCGGTTCAATCAACGAAGTGTACGACCTTCTGCAACACACCACGCTGTACATTGTCGGTGAAATCACTCAGCCGATTGAGCACTGCCTGGTTGCGACTAAAGACATTCGCCTGGAAGATCTCAAAGTGCTGTATTCACACCCACAGCCACATCAGCAATGCAGCGAATTCCTAAGCCGCCTGAAAGGCGTCAAGCTGGAAACTTGCGCGAGTACGGCCGATGCAATGAAGAAGGTACAGGAACTGAACCGCACAGATGTTGCTGCGATTGGCAATGCATCCAGCGGTAAACTTTACGGCCTGCAAGCCATTCAGGGCAACATCGCCAATCAGACCGAAAACCATACCCGCTTTATTGTGGTCGCGCGCAAACCAGTTGAAGTCTCACCGCAAATCCCGGCTAAAACCACGCTGATCATGTCCACCTCGCAGGAAGCGGGCTCATTGGTCTCCACGCTGCTGGTGCTGCAACGTTACGGCATCAACATGACTAAGCTGGAATCACGCCCAATCATGGGGAACCCATGGGAAGAGATGTTTTACGTCGATCTGGAGGCGCATCTGGATTCCGAAGAGATGCAGCAGGCTCTGGTTGAACTGACGCGCCTGACTCGTCACCTCAAAGTGCTGGGCTGTTATCCAAGCGAAAATGTGAAGCCGACTCAGGTTAAGCTTGCTGAACGATAACTGAATCATACATTTCGCTGCAAACGCTGGTAGTTGCATATCCAATCCCTATAATGACCACTGCAAATTTAACGAGTGGTCATAAGTGCACTGCCGGCGGATACGTTCGTCGCATTTGAGTGTCGCAGAACAAGGATATCGTTCCGGTAGTAGCCGGACGAACTCAAACGGATGACAAAAACTATTCTCTCGGCACTGTTAGGGCTCAGTCTCCTGTCGGTGCCCGTCAAGAGTTCCGAACTCAATGTTTACTTGTGGGAAGATACCCTTTCACCACGGGTCATTGACGCCTGGAACCAAGCCAATCCTGATAGCGCGATTCATCTGTATCACTTCGATAACGACGATGAACGCAGCCTGTTGATGCTGAAAAGTATTCAACTGCCGTTTGATATTGTGGTGCTGGATAATGTCTCCGCACACATCTTCTCTCGCCAGGATGTGTTTGAAGATCTCTCGACTTTGCCCCATCGCAACAATAATGCCGAGAAATGGAACCAGGCGTGCGGCTCTCATGCCGTCCCCTATTTTTGGGGCTATGTAGGCATTGCTTATCGCAAAAGCAAATTGCCGGCACCGCCGACTCAATGGTCGCAACTGGTCAATATCAGTGATGATATGAAAGGCCATGTCGGGCTGATTTCTGACAGCGTCGAAACTTTGCTACCAGCTCTCTATACCCTCGGATACTCGCCGATCACCGAATCAGTGGAGGCATTGAAAGCGGCTTATCAGGCACTTGAACAATCCAACCCAAATATCTTGACCTACGAATATGCATTAAGTTACGTTCGAAGCCATGCCAAAACTGATAACTTATATATGGCATTGGC
>ERZ1673961.465-NODE-465-length-16245-cov-8.579061_pt1 | contig 16245 bp, 8 predicted proteins | sample MGYA00580189_ERZ1673961 | MGnify/ENA primary metagenome ERZ1673961 (study PRJEB41334, sample SAMN05608105) | rock metagenome | biome: terrestrial subsurface; feature: shale formation; material: shale | place: USA: Pennsylvania ... | reverse complement strand
TTTTGTCCGACTTCCACTCTTGCACAAAGTATTGATCGGTTTTTTTAGTGCGCTAATCATCTTCGCACTATTCTTTTTACCCGATCCGCAAGAACTTAACCCTCAGCAAAGCCGCTTAAAAGTGGGGCAATATTATCCTGTGCCAATTTCTATGGAATTGACGACATTAAACGGGACATCGTCTACTTCCTCGGTTTTACGCTGGGAGACCTACAAAGTTAAAAATGGTGAAAGTGCAGCCATTCTCTTTAGCCGTGTCGGTCTATCAGCGCGCATTCTGCATGAGCTGGTTTCCTCAGATAAAGAAGTGGAACAGCAGCTAACCCGTCTCCGACCTGGCGACAGGCTGCAATTCGGCTTTGATGAAAACAATAACTTAGTTCAATTACGACGTACCTTGAGCGCATTCGAAACCTTCCGAATCAAGCTACAAGATGGCAAGTACGTCTCTGAAATCGACAAAAAAGAGGTCGATTATCAATACAACTTTGCCGAAGCAACCATCAAATCTAACTTCTGGAATGCGGGCATTTCTTCAGGCTTAAACGCGAACCAAATTATGGAGTTAGCGGGAATTTTCGGCTGGGATATCGACTTTGCTTTAGATATTCGTAAGAACGACACGTTCAGAGTCCTGTATCAGGAAGAGGTTGTCGAAGGGGAAGTGATTGGACGCGGTAAAATCATCGCGGCCGTGTTCAAAAACCAGGGGGATACCTTCACTGCGATTCTGGATGAAAAATCAGGTAAGTATTACGATGAAAATGGTCGAGCAATGAAGAAAGCGTTTTTACGCGCACCATTGGACTTCCGTCGTGTAAGCTCAAACTTCAACCCTCGTCGTCTGCACCCTGTCACGGGTAAAGTTCGTCCTCACAGAGGCACAGACTATGCCGCTCCGGTGGGTACGCCAATTTGGGCCGCAGGTGATGGTGTGGTGCAAAAATCGTCATACAACAAATTTAATGGTAACTACGTGTTCATCAAACACAGTAATACCTACATTACCAAGTATTTGCACCTAACCAAACGTACCGTTAAAACCGGTCAGCGTGTTAAGCAGGGCCAAACCATTGGTACGTTAGGAGGTACAGGCCGAGTGACCGGCCCTCACCTACACTATGAGTTCCTGGTTAACGGCGTGCACAAAAACCCACGCACGGTTAATTTACCTCAATCAAAATCGTTAACTGGGCAAGCAAGACAAACCTTCTTAGCGAATGCGAAAATCAACATGGCTAAGCTCGACCGATACAGCGAGCTTCTAACCATGAAGTAAGCGGCTCGAACAGGGAAAGAGGCGATTTATATCACCTCTTTTTCTGATCCAATCATCTCATCAGAAGAATGCTCTTTGCCTAGCATAAGCAGACAGGGAGTTAACACCAGCGTCAGCAATGTAGCAAAAGCAAGCCCACCTGAAACAGCGGTTGCTAACTGAGACCACCACTGGGTGCTTGGCGCACCGAATTCGATTTTCTGATTAATCAAATCGATGTTCATCTCCAGCACCATTGGCAGCAGGCCAAGAATCGTCGTGATCGTTGTCAGTAATACCGGGCGCAGACGCTGCACACCTGTTCTTAGGATCGCATCACGCTTATCCAACCCTCGTTTGCGCAGCTGATTGTACGTATCAATTAAGACGATGTTGTTATTCACTACAATGCCCGCTAATGCAATCACGCCGATACCCGACATAATCACACCGAAAGGTTTCTGGAATATCAACAAGCCCGCAAAAACGCCAACCGTAGAAAACAATACCGCACTCAGAATAAGAAACGCTTGGTAGAAACTGTTGAACTGAGTAATTAAGATCAGAGCCATACCAACCAGCGCCACGATAAATGCGTTGAGTAAGAAAGCAGAGGAATTTTCCTGCTCTTCGTTCTGACCTCGGATTTTAAACTCGACTCCCTCAGGCAAGGTTAACTCTTTGAGCGCTTCTTCAACTTTAGGCAGTTCAAGCGCCAGGTTGTAACCTTCTCTAATGTCTGCAAACACGCTGATCACTCTATGCCCATCGACACGACGGATCGTATCCTGTTTATGTTCAGGAATAATGCTGGCGAAATTGGTGATCGGAACCAGTCCAGCAGCGGTTTTGACCCGCAACTGATCAAAGCGGCCAATATCACGCTTATCCTCTGGGTAGCGCACTAATATATCGACTTCCTCAGAAGAGTCATCCGGCAGATAATCTCCCAACTTTAAGCCGTTGGTAACAAACTGCACTGTGTTACCAACTAATGTCGCGTCTGCTAAGAAGCGAGCGGCATCATCACGGCGAATATCGATCTGCCAGTCAATACCGTCTTTGCTTGAGTTATCACTGATATTGGTAAATGCAGGGTAAGCATCCGCCCAATGACGAACGATTTTCGCGCCTTCGTCTAAGCCACTGAGCGTTGAACCAGACATTTCAATAACCAAGTCGTGCTCAGTTGGTGGACCCGCCTCTGGAAACTTGTACTCAATTTCCACCCCAGCATACTGGTCTGTGGTTTGTTTCAGTTCATCGATAATGGCTTTCACCTTACGACGATACTGCCAATCCACAGGCGTGATCTGGATTAAACCAATCTCATCATCGCCACCTGTTTTGGTGTAAACACTTTCAAACTCATCATGCCCCAACATCACCGATTCAACATCGCGCATGATTTGGTCTTTCTCATCGATAGATAAATCACCGTACGAGCGCACTTTAACCGTAAAAAATGGTGGGTCGACTTCAGGGAAAAACTCTGCACCTAGTCCCGCTTTAACGTAAGTAAAACCAACGCCGACCGAGAGTAAGATAGCACTCAGCAAGATCTTTAACGGGTGACGCAACGCAACATTCAGCGTCTGGTAATACAGCTTAGTAATACCCGTAGCTTTGTCATAATCGCCTTCATGCAGAGCCAGCATTTTCTCGTGTTGGATAGGCGATACATTTTGAGGTTTACCGATAAGGCTACCGAGCACTGGTACGAATAACAGTGCCATCGCCAACGAAGCGGCCAACGTCGCGATCAATGTCAGCGGAAGATACTTCATAAACTCGCCAGTAACATCCGGCCAGAATAATAGCGGAGCAAAGGCTGCCAACGTCGTCGCTGTCGAAGCCGTGATCGGCCAAGCCATGCGCTTTGCAGCATCTCGATAAGCTTCTTTACGCGGCGCTCCTTCCTGCATGCGACGATCGGCAAACTCGGTGACCACTATCGCCCCATCGACCAGCATACCGACCGCCATTATCAGCGAGAACAAGACGATAATGTTCACTGTCAGGCCAAACACGGAGAGCACCAGCAAGCCTGTGAGGAATGAACCAGGAATCGAAATACCGACCATTAGCGCTGTGCGAACACCAAGAATCGCAATAATCACAATTACGACTAAGATGATCGCCGACAAGATGTTGTTCTGTAGGTCGTTGAGCATCATCTTGACATCATCTGACTGGTCTCTCGTGTATTTCACCAGCAGATTATCCGGCCATTGCTCTTGATTTTGAGCTTCGGCCATCACCGCTTTGATTAGATCTACGGTCTCGATGATGTTTTCGCCCGCACGCTTTTTAACATCGAGCACAATCGCGGACTTACCATCCAAACGTGCATAGCTTTCCGGATCACGGAATGCACGTCTTACCGTAGCCACATCACCAAAGGTAATGACTTGTTTACCATCGACTTTAACCGGCAACTCAAGCACATCTTTTAACGTCTCAAACACCGACGGTACTTTGACCGAAAATCGGCCGTAACCAGTATCAACAAACCCCGCCGCCACCACACGGTTGTTTAACGCGATCAAGTTATAGATACTCGCCTGATCCAGACCATAACTTTCCATCAACAACGGATCGACGATGATCTCAACGATGTCTTCTCGGTCACCCGCGATATCCACTTCCAGGATCTGTCTGTAGCTCTCCAGCTTGTCTCTTAATTGGCGCGCAAGATGTACAATGGTTCTTTCCGGAACGGTTCCGTAAAGCACCACCGATAAAGCGGCTTCTTCAGACGCTAAAGTGACTTCATTGACGGTAGGCTCATCACTATCGGCGGGCAATTTAGGCTTTGCCAAGTCAACCGCATCACGCACTTCTGCCATGGCTCGATCAAGGTCTACGCCAACGCTAAACTCCAGCACTACCGACGCATGCCCTTCAGATGCGGTTGCGGTCATATCTTTAACCCCTTCGATAGAACGCAACTCCTGCTCTATCGGACGCACGAGCAAGCGTTCTGCATCGGTAGGTGAGATACCTTGGTGGCTAACAGAAACATAGATAATTGGAATGGTGATATCAGGGCTCGATTCTTTCGGAATCGTCAGATAGGTAAGCACGCCAGAAATCAGAACAAAGACCAGCAGTACCATCATCGTTCGTGCGCGTGATAAAGCGGCGTCGATCAAACGTAACATATCAACCCCACTTACAATTCTTGCTTAACGGCAATCACGTCATCACCGTCACGTACAAAACCCTGACCTGTGGTGATAATGTCGACTCTATCCCCCAGCCCTGTCAGCCAAACACCATCTTGTTCGGCTTTAACCAATTGAATGGGGATAAATTTTACTTTTTTATTTTCTAGTACTTTGACACCTAAAATACCGGCTTCATCGAGTGCCAGCATCGCTGGAGTTAACTTGATCGCTAATTGTTGTTTGAGGTTTAAATCAACCTCGGTGCTTATCCCTGCGGGAATCAACTGTTGAGGATTGGGTAGTCGAATTTCAATTGGGAAAGTGTTAGTCGCTGGTGAGGACACCCGTGAAACATAACTCACCGTGCCTTCAACCATGCCACCAGAAATAAACTTAACTTTTGCAGGCTGATTTAATGACAAGTCCTGAATATGGCGCTCACTGACGTCCGCCTCAATCACCAAGTGAGTGAGATCAATAATCGTCGCAACCGGATCGCCAACACCGACAAAATCACCCACTTCGATAAATAGATGATCGAGAATACCGCTAAACGGTGCGATTACATTGGTGTTTCTCAACGCAATCTTAGCGTTGGTGACTTGCGCTCGAGCCTCTACTAAAGAAGCTTCTGCATTACTGAATGCGACCTCCCCTTGTAGTCCTTTATTTTTTAAAGATTTTGCCGCGTTGAATTCCTTTTCACGGACTTTAAGTAGTGCATGCGCGCGCTCCAATTGGATATCGAGATCGCCTTTATCAATTTGCGCTATCACTTGTCCTTGCTTAACCGACTCCCCTTTTTCAACCTTAAGCGCAATGATCTTACCGGCAATTTCCGCCCCTAAATTAGCCTGTCTATCTGGAGCGGTACGACCGTACAACTCGATCGTTTTATAGGTATTTTGTGCGGTAAATGTTTGGTAGGAGACTTTTGCCAGAGGAATATCTTGCGATGCACGCTGTGGTGACACATCGTCGGCTTGAAGTGAGCCAAGTCCTAACCAAGCAGACATTAATAAAATAATGAGCAACGACACGATATAAGGTCGTTCAGCGAAAAATCGCGTAAAGGGGAAGCTAGCCATAATAATCTCTTGCAATAAGTAATGTTGCGAGAATTAATTCAATATACAAATCAATCTTAGTCGAATAATTTATGATACGAATTAACTTTCTAAAAAGAAAATAATAGCGGCTTGGATTCTTAACTACGTCGCAATTTCAGGAAATTCATCAATACATAAAACAAAGGCTGCAAAAATGCAGCCTTATGAATAACTTATACGGGATATTAAACGCTAAATGATGCACCACAACCACAAGTGGTCGTTGCATTCGGGTTATTTACGAAGAAGCGTGCTCCCTCTAACCCCTCAGTGTAATCCACGATGCCGCCAATAAGATATTGCAAGCTCATTGGGTCAACAACCAGTGTTACGCCACTATTTACGATGGTTGTATCACCATCATTTACGTTCTCATCAAAAGTGAAACCGTATTGGAAACCGCTACAACCACCACCCGTAATGTATACGCGTAGTTTCAATGCTGGGTTTTCTTCTTCTGCAATCAGCGCTTTAACGCGAGATGCTGCAGCATCGGAAAAAGATAATGGTACGTTTACTTCGCTCACGAAAAACCTCTCTCACTCGTGTAATGCGTCGAGCCTGAAGCAAGACGTCAAATTTGTGCTTATTGGATACGATTATCTAATACCTGACCAACTCGTTCAAGTATTCACCGCCGATTCTTTATATCGGATAGTTAAAATTACATTGCGAAACAACACATAAATTAAGCAAAACGTTTCTAAGTTGATTATAGCTAGGTACAATGCGCACCACTTGGTCCGAGCAATCAAAAGAGGATAACCCCATGACCAAATCATCAGAACTGTATGACAAAGCCCAGAAAACCATTCCAGGCGGTGTAAACTCACCTGTTCGTGCATTCAACGGCGTAGGCGGTTCTCCGCTATTTATCGAACGAGCAGACGGTGCTCTGATTTTTGATGCCGATGGTAAGGCGTATATTGATTACGTCGGTTCTTGGGGGCCAATGATCCTTGGTCACAACCACGCTGTAATTCGTGAAGCCGTGATCGACGCTGCACAACGCGGCCTTAGCTTTGGTGCGCCAACTGAGCTAGAAATTTCAATGGCAGAACTGGTTTCTGAACTTGTACCATCAATGGAACAACTACGCATGGTTAGCTCTGGTACCGAAGCAACCATGAGTGCGATTCGCCTTGCTCGTGGTTTCACTGGCCGCGATAAAATCATGAAATTCGAAGGTTGTTACCATGGTCACGCTGATAGCTTGCTAGTAAAAGCAGGCTCTGGCGCGTTGACTCTGGGCCAACCAAGCTCTCCGGGTGTTCCAGCAGATTTTGCTAAACATACCCTAACTGCAACATTCAACGATCTGGACTCAGTTCGCGAGCTATTTGCTGCAAACAAAGGTGAAATTGCTTGTATCATCGTTGAGCCTGTAGCTGGCAACATGAACTGTATTCCGCCAGTAGAAGGCTTCCATGAAGGCCTGCGTGAAATCTGTGATCAAGAAGGTGCTCTACTGATTTTTGATGAAGTAATGACAGGCTTCCGTGTTGCACTTGGCGGCGCTCAGGCACACTACAACATCAAACCAGACCTAACAACATTAGGTAAAGTGATCGGTGGCGGTATGCCAGTTGGTGCTTTCGGTGGTCGTAAAGAAGTAATGCAATATGTCGCACCAACAGGTCCTGTATATCAAGCAGGTACTCTATCTGGTAACCCAGTAGCAATGGCAGCAGGCTTTGCTTGTTTGAGTCTTCTTAAAGAAGAAGGCAATGAAAAACGTCTGGCTTCAAAAACTAAGCAGCTAGCAGATGGTTTCAAATCTCTGGCAGAAAAACATGGTATTCCGTTGGTGGTAAACCAAGTGGGTGGCATGTTCGGCTTTTTCTTCACCGATCAAGATAGCGTAACTTGCTACGAAGACGTGACAAAGTGCGACGTCGAACGCTTTAAACGATTCTTCCACCTTATGCTTGATCACGGCGTTTACCTTGCACCTTCAGCATTTGAAGCAAGCTTTACATCTCTCGCTCACGGTTCAAAAGAAATCGATGCCACGCTAGAAGCAGCAGACCGCTGTTTTGCAACGCTGGCTGCTGAAGCACAATAATTCAGAAAAGGCAGTAACGAAAAATCTCAAAAGGACCTTCATGGTCCTTTTTTACTGCCAATTCAAAATAACTAAGACAACAAGTACACCAACCACAATACCTAACCACGGAGTGCGGCTGGTTTTTTTCTCATTTTGACACGACTTGTCACCATTACAACAACCCATTTTACATCTCCTGATTGATAACCGACTGATTTGTCGTCATTATAACAAGGTATGCTACTAGGCTCTAATTGCACGGTGTTATAAGACCGCGAGCACATACCGTAATAAAGGTTCACAGCCCGTGTTATAAGCTAGAAACCGTAAATATCATCCGTAATTTGGACTTATCTTATGCCAAACAATGTGAAAATCACGTCGAGTCATCGCGTTCTAATGGTCGCTCTGCTCGCCGCTGCTTTTGCTTGCTACTTATTAGTCGAACCTTACATCAACTCGATCGTAATGGCATTCATCATTTCATTACTCATGTTCCCTATACACGAATGGTTTGAGCAAAAGATACCAAAGCATAGGAACATGGCTTCGTTACTCTCTTGTGTGGTTCTGACCTTTATTATTGTGATTCCGCTTCTGTTTGTTTTTGCTGCTATCGTTCAGCAAGGCTCATTATTTTCACAAAATACTTATAAGTGGGTAACGAATGGCGGAATTCAGGATATTTTCCAGCACCCTTTAGTTGTCAAGGCTTTAGCGTTGGTAAATGAGTACCTACCATTCGATACAGTAGAGCCAAAAGCCATTGCGGAAAAAATTGCCCAGTTCGCCACATCATTTGGTTCAAACTTAGTCACCATCAGCGCAAAAATACTTGGTGATGCGACAAACTTCTTAATGGACTTCTTCCTGATGCTGTTTGTCCTGTTTTTTTTGTTGCGCGATCACGACAAAATAATTTCCGCCATTCGACATATACTTCCCCTCTCACGTAGTCAGGAAGACAAAATTCTGACCGAAATTGAGCAAGTATCAAAGTCAGCAGTAATGGGATCATTTCTTACCGCAATAGCACAAGGTATGGCTGGTGGGATTGGCATGTGGCTCGCCGGTTTCCCGGGATTATTCTGGGGTACTATGATGGGCTTTGCCTCGTTCATTCCTGTTGTGGGCACCGCTTTAATCTGGATACCAGCAGCGGGCTACCTTTTCCTAACGGGTGATACAACTTGGGCAATTTTCCTAACGGCGTGGAGTGTGGTTATTGTTGGCTCAATTGATAATTTATTGCGCCCACTGCTGATGCAAGGCAGTTCTGGCATGAACACCTTAATGATTTTCTTCTCACTATTGGGTGGTCTGCAACTGTTTGGACTCATCGGCCTGATTTATGGCCCGCTGATTTTTGCTATCACTATGGTGCTATTTAATATCTATGAAGAGGAATTTAAAGACTTCCTCAACGATCAAGACAACAGCTAGTTACTCGTTAATGACTTCAAGCTTGGGCCAGATTGTGAGAAAATCTGGCCCTAATTATTTCTGACGAACAAAATTTATGTCTGCTTATATCGCTCCAAGTCAAATAGCGCAACGCCAGCTGGAATACTTCAATGGAAAGCATGTTTTAGTCGCCGGTGAAGTTGAAGACCTATTCCCTCTTGAGCTGGCCTCCTACTGTGAGTCTGTTGAAGTTTTTACTTCTAACTACAGCTATTACCGTCAAATTCGTAAATCTGACAAGATCAAAAGCCACTTTGGTTCAGAGTATAACGTCGATACCCAAGCAGACATGGTGTTACTTTACTGGCCTAAAGCCAAAGCAGAAGCCGAATACTTACTGGCAATGCTCATGGCGAAACTTGGTGTCGATACTGAAATCGTTGTCGTTGGAGAAACCCGCTCTGGTGTAAAAAGTATCGAAAAGATGTTCAAAGACTACGGCCCGATCAACAAATACGATTCCGCCCGTCGCTGCTCTTTTTACTGGGGTCAATGCGTAAACGAACCAGCGCCATTTAATCAGATCGACTGGTTTAAGTCCTACACTATCAGCTTAGGCAACCAATCACTGCTAGTGAAAAGCCTACCTGGGGTATTCAGCCATGGTGAATTCGACTTAGGTAGCCAGCTGTTATTGGAAACCTTACCGCCATTGTCCGGTAAAGTTCTCGATTTTGGTTGCGGTGCCGGCGTGCTTGGCGCATTTATGGCGAAAGCCAACCCTGAAATAGAAATTGAAATGTGCGATATCAACGCCTACGCGATCACCTCCAGCCAAGCAACACTGCAAGCTAATGAATTAGAAGGTAAAGTGTTTGCTTCTGACATTTATTCAGATACGGCAAACGACTACCGATTTATCATCAGTAATCCTCCTTTTCATAGTGGCCTGGATACAAATTACAATGCCGCAGAAAGCTTACTTGGTGATGCACCACGATACCTTCAAAGACAAGGGGAAATGATTATCGTGGCAAACAGTTTCTTGAAGTATCCGCCAATTATTGAAAGCGCTTTCAATAATTGCGAGACGCTAAATAAGACGAAAAAATTCTCAATTTATTACGCTAAAAAGTCTTAACTCTCCTCCGCGCAGGCGACAACCTGCGCGATTTTCCGCTAAAAACTCATCAAACATAAAAAAACTGCGTGACTCTGCACGCTTTGCAATCAACTTTCTTGTCAAAGAAAAAAAACTCGTTAATTTTGTTATTTCTATCGAATTTAACGTCTTATCCGTTTTTAACGAGAACCTTGGTAGCAATAAGTAAACTTTTTGCTGCCCTTTATGAGTTGCAATCTTATCCATGTTCAAATTCTACAAAAAACAGAAGTTTAAGCGTCTACAAAGTACGCTGATGACTGCGTTTCTTGTCCTCAGCCTTACGCCTCTAACCATTACCGCGCTTTTTTTCCTGCAGTCACACAGTCAAGATCTGCAAGAACAGAGCACGTCGCACCTGCTGTCTGTACGAGATACCAAACAGCAGCAAATTATTGACTATTTTGAAGCACGCGAAACCGAAGTAATGGGCTTTGTCCGTTCGGAGTTAGCTTATGCCAGCGGTGGACGCTTTTATGGTTTAGTCAATGCGTTCAGTCGCTTAGGAAACGACATTGAAGAGTCACGTCAAAATGCACAGCAACGTTATATTGAAGGCAGTGGCGATCAGACAAAAACGTCAATCTTGCCGGAGTCATCTAACTTTGTCGGGAGTGAGCGTTATCGCCTGTTACACAAGCGCTATCATTGGGCTTATTCAGAACTTCTTAAACGCTCTGACTTCAATGACATACTTTTAGTCGATATCAACGGTAACGTTACGTACTCAATCAAAAAAGACGACAATTACGGCACTAATCTTCTCACTGGCCGCTATAAAGATGCTGCGCTAGGTAGAGCGTTTCAGCGCTTGGCCAATGATGTCAGCGAACGCCGTAAAGTAAACGAAGACTATACTCCAATCCTTATCTCTGACTTTGAACTTGAAAATGGCAAGCAAGTCGCGTGGCTTGGCGCCCCTATCGTTCAACAAGGATACCTCCACAGCTATGCCATGTTCCGATTACCAAATAATGGCATCACTAAACTAGTCGCAGACAAAAACCGCGAGTCATCGATTGAGACGCTATTAGTCGGAGGAGATCAACAACCTCGAACCATTAACACCAAGCTAGATGATATCCAAAACAGTATGGAGGTCATCACTCAGGCACTTTCAGGTCAAACTAGCGTAGGTACTTATACAAACGGGCTCGATGAAGCCATTATCGCCGCCTATACGCCAGTTAAAACCCGTGGTGTTAATTGGGCGTTGGTCGTGCAGTTACCAGAAAAAGACGCCTTTTCTCGCATTCACCAGCTGGAAAAACTCTTCGTCATTGCGATGCTTACGGCGATCATACTGGTTGTGATTGCCTCGCACTATTTATCGAATTTCATCACCTCGCCACTGCTTAAATTGACCTGGGCGGCAGAGCGAGTATCAGCAGGCGATCTGGACGAAAACACATTTGATACTGTTAGAAAAGACGAAATTGGTCGCTTAGCCATCAGTTTTGAGCGCATGCAACGTTCCATTCGTGAAAAAATTCAGACTATCAAGAAGCAAAATGAAGAGCTGGAAAGCAACATCCGCTTAATTCAAAAACAAAATGACGAGCTGCAACTGGCAGACAAGCTAAAAGATGAATTTCTGGCAACGACCTCTCATGAACTGCGTACTCCTTTGCACGGCATGGTCGGTATTGCAGAAACCTTGATATCCGGAGCCAACGGTACAATTCCGGCAAACCAGAAGTATCAGCTTGATATAATTATTAAAAGTGGCCAACGTTTGGCTAACCTGGTCGACGACTTACTGGATTACCATAAAATGCGATACGGTAGCATGGACATCCAGAAGTCGGCTGTTAACCTGGCAAGTTCAACCCGATTGGTGCTGGAATTGTCGGGTCATTTACTTGGAAACAAGACCATTCGAATCATCAATCAAGTACCTAATGATCTCAAAGCAGTCTCAGCGGACCCACAACGACTTGAACAGGTGCTTTACAATCTGATAGGAAACGCAATTAAGTACACCTCTGAAGGTAAGATCGTTATTTCTGCAGGAGTCGTAGACGATTTAGTTCGCGTTCAAGTGGTCGATACCGGACAAGGTATTCCTGCTGAGCACCTTGAGCACATCTTTGAGCCTTTAATTCAGGCAGGACAGGATGAAAGTCGCTATCGTCAAGGTGCGGGGTTAGGTTTATCAATTAGCCGCCAGTTGATTGAGCTAATGGGCGGCTCCTTATATGTCAGCAGCCAACCTATGGTAGGGACCACATTCAGCTTCACTCTGCCTCTCGCCAGTGAAGAAGAGATCCTAGCAACACAGACGCAGGCAGCCTGTGGGCACTTCCAGGTTCCAGAAATTAACCTTGAGAACACAGACGACCTATCGCTACCAGAAAACCCAGATGGTCCGCTACTTTATGTAGCAGACGATGAACCAGTCAACCTACGAGTACTTGAAAGCTTTTTACGCTTAGAAGGCTATCGTGTAAGAACCGTTTCAGATGGCCCTGAAACACTTGCTCTTGTCGAACAAGAAAAGCCGGAACTGCTGCTGCTCGATATCATGATGCCAGGAATGAGTGGCTATCAAGTATGTAATGAATTACGTCAAACCTTTGATCATGCTGAGCTGCCAATCATTATGCTAACCGCCTTAAGTCAAACTGAAGACCGAGTTAGAGGCTTTGAAGCCGGAGCAAACGATTATTTGTCGAAGCCTTTTAACAAACAAGAGCTTGCAGCCAGAATTAGAGCTCATTTGACCGCAAGTAAAGCAGAGATGCGTCATATTGAGAATAAAGTACTTGAGTCGGAACTTCGTCAACGAGCTGAAGTAGAAGCGAGCTTGCTTGAAACTCAGGGGCGTCTGCTAGAGCAACTTGAATCCGCGCCTGAGGCGATTATTTGCTTGCGCGAAGATCAACGTGTTCGTTTTGCCAACGAAGCTGCTTGTAAGCTGTTTAAACGTAGCTTAGAGCAAATTAAACGTTCGTCTGCCGATGAACTGATTGCTCCAAAATTTCTGACCGTTAAGCAGCCACATTATTGCGGGAAAATTGATATTTATATCGAGGACATTCGCCAAAATATTGAAGCGGACATCCTTAAGCTACCAGAAGGTTCCGGCCTAGACGTTATGTACATATTTAATGTCGGTGGCGGCGCAAATACAGCGCGCATTCACAACCTGGAAACGGCAGTGGAGGTACTTTCTCGCTATGCCTTTGACGGCGACAAAGAACAGCTACAGAAGCTTAAAGAGCTTGGAGGCGAATTCACTCGACTGGCAGACAAAGCACTAGGCAATAAAAAAGACAAACAGGAAGTTATGCGTGAAGTACTGGTCGAGGCGATGACACATGCTTTGGATTACTGGGAGTCTGTCACTGGAGAAAGTAAGTTTACCTTTGCCGAGCAAAGTGGTCTTTGGCGCGTCTACCTTGATAGAAGTACGCTACAAACCCGTACTCTAGATAAATACATGCGCATTGAAACCTTACCTAAAACCCCGCGCTGGAGAACGGTTTTAAGCTCTATCGAGTTCATCCTTGAGCACTGTAAAGAACAAAGTCCGGAGCGTGCTTACATTGAAGCGCAGCGTGACAAGCTGCAAAGGTTACTTACCAGCTAGCGGCGTTATCCACTACCGCACTTCATTTGAACAGCCCCCAACAATTAAACACCAATTGTTGGGGGCTTTTTATATCTGGGCTACTTCTGTTCCGGCGTTCAATCGCTTATTTCTAAGTGAATATAAACCGGACTAAAAGGGCTTGCCACCTATCCCACCAGCAAAACCATCATACCCTTCACCCAACAGAGTAAAGCTCAGTAGACAGGGGCTCAATTTAGCTATTTCAGACGCTATTATCCAGACATGAACTCAGTGTTTTGGACCATATTCGTAGGTTTTATTTCAAAGTAAAGATCATTGCAATCCTCTTTATTTACTAAATAAAAAAAGCATAATACTCACCGATAAATAAAATGACAAAAGGCGAAACTTTCATCATTTGAAGCATAGATTTATAAACTAATGACACAGATTGCGAAGTCAATCACAACAGAACGGCAGATTAAATTTCACCTTATGAATTAACATGAAAGGCGTGCGTGATCGAGATCTCCTAACGTACTTCAATAGGCAAATGCACTTTATAATAAATCGCAGCAAGTAAGTAATCACTAACACATATTACTATTAAGGATATAAACTGCGACGCATATCAAGGTTTGTTTTTTAGCCAGATTTGGTTCAAAAGCAAACAAAGTGACGTTTATAACGTGATATCCACCTTTTTTGACGTTTTTAACGGGATGCGGGTTTGATTATTTTCAGGATAAGGTGTTTTCTTACTCCTGCCGAAGACCTACAGGCCACTCTACATGTGATGAAGGTGAAAGCTTAAGTTGCAATAACACTAGAGGTGGGTCATGGCGAGTGTTTATCAATTGATGACATTCAATTCCATATAGTGAAATGAAGCAAACAGTAAGGAACAGCTATGCTTGCCAATATTAAAAAAACAGCACTAGCAACAGCAATTATTGCTACAGCTACTACAGGTTTTGCATCGGTAGCAACTGCGGCTGAACGCAGTGAACTGACTATCCACCCTAAAGAGTTGACAACCTTTGTTCGTAACTTTAACCCTTTCTTGGGTGCAACCAACCTGCACACAACAACTGACTTTATTTACGAGCCTCTTGTTGTTTTCAACGAAATGCACGGTAACACTCCTGTATTTCGTTTAGCAGAAAACTTCCAAATGGCTGACGACCTGATGAGCGTGACTTTCGATATTCGTAAGGGCGTGAAGTGGTCTGATGGTCAGGCGTTTACTGCTGATGACGTGGTTTACTCTTTCAATCTGGTAAAAGAGAAACCTGAGCTAGACCAATCGGGCATCAACTCTTGGATCACTGGCGTAGAAAAAGTTAATGACTACCAAGTTAAATTCCGTCTAACAGAAGCAAACTCAAACGTTCCTTACGAAATTGTTAAAGTACCTGTAGTACCTGAGCACGTATGGAGCAAAGTGAAAGATCCATCAACATTCACAAATGAAAACCCTGTAGGTTCAGGTCCATTTACTGTCATTGATACTTTCACTCCTCAGCTTTACATCCAGTGTCAAAACCCGAACTACTGGGATGCGGATAACTTAGATGTTGACTGTTTACGCGTACCACAAATCGCGAACAACGACCAATTCCTAGGGAAAATCGTAAACAGTGAAATGGACTGGACTTCTTCTTTCGTACCAGACATCGACCGCACATACGCAGCAGCTAGCCCTAGCCACCACTACTGGTACCCGCCATCAGGTACGCAAGCGTTCGTGGTGAACTTCAAAAACCCAGATGCAGCGAAAAGCGAAGCACTGACCAACGTCGACTTCCGTCGTGCGTTCTCTATGGCACTTGACCGTCAAACTATCATTGATATCGCTTTCTACGGTGGTGGTACGGTGAATGACTTCGCTTCAGGTCTAGGCTACGCATTCGAAGCTTGGTCTGACGAAGCTACGCACAACAAATACAAAGGCTACAACACGTATAATGTTGAAGGTGCTAAAGAACTTCTAGCTAAAGCTGGCTTTAAAGATGTAAACAAAGATGGCTTTGTAGACACACCATCAGGTAAGTCTTTTGAGCTTCTAATTCAATCTCCAAATGGCTGGACAGACTTTAACAACACAGTACAACTGGCAGTTGAGCAGCTAGCAGAAGTTGGTATCAAAGCACGTGCTCGTACACCAGACTTCTCGGTGTACAACCAAGCAATGCTTGAAGGTACTTATGACGTAGCATACACAAACTACTTCCACGGTGCCGATCCACACTTGTACTGGGATAGCGGTTACAACTCAAAGCTACAGTCTGGCGACGGTATGCCTCGTTTCGCGATGCACTTCTACAAAAACGAAGAACTAGACAAACTACTTAACAGCTTCTACAAAACGGCTGATAAGCAAGAACAGCTAGAAATCGCGCACGGTATCCAAAAAATCATCGCAGAAGATCAAGTAACTATCCCTGTGTTGTCTGGCGCTTACATGTACCAATACAACACGAAGCGCTTCACTGGTTGGTGGAACGAAGAAAATCCTAAGGGCCGTCCAAACATTTGG
>ERZ1673961.464-NODE-464-length-16249-cov-7.488514_pt1 | contig 16249 bp, 12 predicted proteins | sample MGYA00580189_ERZ1673961 | MGnify/ENA primary metagenome ERZ1673961 (study PRJEB41334, sample SAMN05608105) | rock metagenome | biome: terrestrial subsurface; feature: shale formation; material: shale | place: USA: Pennsylvania ... | reverse complement strand
TCACACTAATTTTGGTGACATCAAGATTCAACTAAACGAAGAGAAAGCGCCAGAAACAAGCGCAAACTTCCTACAGTACTGCCGCGACGGTTTTTACGACAACACTCTATTCCACCGTGTTATTGATGGTTTCATGGTTCAAGGTGGCGGCATGGAATCAGGTCTACGTGAAAAAGCAACACGTGCACCGATCAAAAATGAAGCAAACAACGGCCTTAGCAACAAAGTAGGTACTCTTGCTATGGCACGTACTATGGAGCCGCACTCAGCAAGCTCTCAGTTCTTCATCAATGTAAACAACAACACATTCCTAGACTTCCGTAGCGAAAGCCTAGACGGTTGGGGTTACTGTGTATTCGGTGAAGTTGTAGAAGGTATGGACGTAGTTAACCAAATCAAAGGCGTTAGCACTGGTTCTTACGGCATGCACCAAGACGTACCACTAGAAGACGTGGTAATCACTGGTACAACAATCGAAGAGTAATTCTTACGAATTATTCCCACCACTTAATTAAATGGGGAGGCCTCGCCTCCCCTTATTTCTATGACAACATTATTTATATCAGACCTGCACCTTACGCCGTCACGCCCTGACATTACAGAGTGTTTTGTGACCTTCATGCGCACAGAAGCCCCAAAAGCCGACGCTTTATACGTATTAGGCGATCTTTTCGAGTTTTGGGTCGGTGACGACGACAAAACGCCTTTCGCAAACAAAATTAGGACCGAATTTAAAGCACTTACCGACAGCGGTGTTCGTGTCTTCTTTATTCAAGGCAACCGTGATTTCCTGTTAGGAAAACGTTTTTGCAAACAAACGGGGATTACGCTTCTTGATGATGTTTGTACTATTGAACTTTATGGCAAAAAAGCGGTGATCTTACACGGCGATACACTATGTACAGACGATGTTGACTATCAGAAATTTCGCAAAACCGTTCACCAACCATGGTTACAATGGGTCTTCAACCATATTCCTTGGTTTATAAAGAAAAAAATCGTCGCCAAGGTTCAATCTGATATTCGAGATGATAAAAGCAACAAATCTTTGGACATCATGGATGTTAACCAAAGCGAAGTAGAAAACGTGATGTCTCAATATTGCGTCGACCTGATGATTCATGGTCATACACATCGTCCAGATACACACCATTTCGACGTCAACGGGGTTAAGAAAACACGCATAGTTTTAGGTGACTGGTATACGCAAGGCTCAGTTTTACAAGTAAATTCTGACGGCTTTCTTCTGGAAACAAGGCCTTTCAACTCATAAATTACGCAAAACCTGTTAAGAGCTTACAGTATTCGGACTTAAAGCATAGATATTTTATCAAAAATTGTTATCATCCTATGACTCAGTTAAGCAGAATGAAGTACCTAATTGAAGTATTCTTACGTAGCTCGCCAACCAATTCTAGATAGAGAAAAGCGAACCATTGGTTATGAACTTCTCTTTCGCGACGGCCCCAAAAATACCTTCCCTGAAGTAGAACCCGAGCTGGCTACTAGTCGATTGCTGTCTGATCATTTTCTATCGACGCATTACAATACATTAGGTAACAAGCTGGGGTTTGTTAACTTCCCCCAGCAGAGTCTGATCAATTTGGTTCCCACTTTATTTCCTAAAGACTCATTAGTTATTGAGGTCTTAGAAGATTGTGAGCCAACAGAAGAACTGCTCAAAGCGATTAAATATTTGCATGAATGCGGGTACAAAATCGCGCTGGATGATTTCGTACCAACCAAGGCTTGGAAGCAATTTCTTCCTTACGTCTCGATCATCAAGTTTGATATCCGCCTGGTGTCGATAGAAAAAGCGGCAATTTTTATTCAAACCCTTCGTCACTACAACATCGAATTTCTTGCCGAGAAAGTGGAGACCTATGAAGAGTTTGAACAGACTCTAGAGGCAGGGTTCAATTACTTTCAGGGCTACTTCTTCAGTAAACCTGAAATGATCAAGAAAAAGCAGCTGAAACCGTCATTTTTGGCAGTTATCCAGTTGTGTAAAGAGATTGCCGATAAACCCATCAACTTTGATGAAGTTGAACGTCTGTTTTCAATCGACATTACGCTTTCATACAAGCTACTGACTTACGTCAATTCCGGATACACACTCGCGACCAAAATTAAGTCCTTCAGACAAGCTCTGATTTACTTGGGTGAAGATCGCCTGCGACGGTTCATCTCACTCGTCGCCATCGCTTCAGTTCAAGATGACAAGCCAGACTCTCTCTATACGCTTGCAATCCAACGCGCTCGAATGTGTGAGTTATTGCTGAGCTTGATGAGAACCAAATATGATCCGGGACAAGCCTTTCTAACGGGGATGTTTTCGCTGCTAGACTCACTGCTCGACCAACCCCTGAGCGATGTGATTAACGATATTCCGGTGGACGACGATATCAAATTAGCGCTCACAAGCCACAAAGGTGTATTGGGTTACTTACTGTCGATGACTATCGCGTATGAACAAGCAAACTGGGAGCGAGTAGAGAAATATTGCACGGCTTTAAAGCTCACAGAAGAGCAACTTGTCGAAGCATTTAACCAGTCTACCGTCTGGGCTCAGGAACTCCTTTCCCAAAGTTCTTAATCGTTTCATCTTCTGATAACGTCGTTCGGGTGTATAATCCTATCTATCTCACCGACGTGAGCCTGTTTAATCAAATAGAGATTTCTTTTTATGTCTTCTACCTGCCCATGCGGCTCTAATCTCCCTTATCAACAGTGTTGTGAAATTGCCCATAACAATCACAAAAATGTAGAAACACCAGAGCAGTTAATGCGCTCACGCTACAGTGCTCATGTTTTAGGGTTAGTGGATTATGTTGTCGCGACATATCACCCGAGTTGCCATGCTGAAGATCAGCGCGAAGGTATTGCACAATCTATCGATAGTGACTGGTGCCAACTTGAAGTAATAAAAGCTGAAGCAGGCAGCAATGAAAATGAAGGGTTTGTTGAATTCAACGCCTACTTCAATGAAGAAGGTAAACGCTACTGCCTGAGTGAGCGTTCACGCTTTGTCAAAGAGAGTGGCCTTTGGTACTACATTGACGGAACCTTCCCACAAGACGAACAAGAACCAGATCCTCGTCTGAGCCAGCCAGTAAGTAGCCTGAAAGTCGGCCGTAATGACCCATGTATTTGTGGCAGCGGTAAGAAATTTAAGAAGTGTTGTGGTTAATCCAAATACTTGCTGATAGACAAAAGGCTTCCTGTTGGAAGCCTTTTTCGTATGAGTGATAAGCAAAGTTACTTGTGGCGCTCTTTAAGCTTATTCACTACGTCGTTCATAGACAGACCTTGGTCTTGCAGTAAGACCATCAAGTGGTAAATCAAATCCGCCGATTCGCACACTAGTTCCGCCTTGTCACCCGACGTTGCCGCAAGCGCGACTTCAACGCCCTCTTCGCCCACTTTCTGCGAAATACGCTTGGTGCCACGGGCATAAAGACTGGCGGTATAAGAGGACTCTGGGTCGGCGTCCTTGCGGGCAGCCAGTAGCTGCTCAAGTTGATGAAGCCACACCATTTGCGACTCTTCTTGCGGGTCTCCATCCCAGCACGTTGTAGTGCCAGTGTGGCAAGTTGGACCAATCGGATTCACTTTGACTAATAAGGTGTCATTGTCACAATCCAGTGAAATGTTCACCAACTGAAGAACATTGCCCGAGGTTTCGCCTTTCGTCCACAAACGCTCTTTGGTGCGAGAGAAAAATGTCACCTGACCAGTTTCGCCCGTTTTTACTAGCGCGTCCTGGTTCATGTAACCCATCATCAGCACTTGGCTGGACTGGAAGTCTTGGACGATAGCAGGTACCAGACCATCCACCTTCTCCCAGTTGATTCGCTCTTGTAGCGAACTTACTTCGGCGGCTGCAAAACTCATACTCGTACCTCTATACCTTGCTGTTTTAAATATTGTTTCAACTCGCCAATATTTATGACTTGTTTGTGGAATACTGACGCGGCTAATGCGCCGTCAACATTCGCTTTTTGGTAAGCTTCTGCAAAGTGCTCCATTGCACCCGCACCACCTGAAGCAATCAGAGGTACCTTACACACTTCACGAACCATATTGAGCTGTTCAATGTCGTAACCGTTGCGGACGCCATCTTGGTTCATCATATTCAGTACGATTTCACCAGCGCCGCGCTTTTGTACTTCTTGTACCCAGTCACGCGTTTCCCATTTTGTCGCTTTTGTACGCTCTTCATCACCAGTGAACTGGTAAACCTGATATTTGCCCGTGTCCTTGTCATAGTATGAGTCGATACCAACCACAATACATTGAACACCAAACTTATCAGCCAGATCTGTAATCAGTTGTGGATTCGCGAGAGCTGGAGAGTTGATCGAAACTTTATCAGCACCAAACTCCAGAATACGCGCTGCATCTTCTGCTGATTTAATGCCACCTGCTACACAGAAAGGAATATCGATGACTTCAGCTACGCGCTTCACCCAGCTCTTATCGACCACACGACCATCGCTAGACGCGGTAATATCGTAAAACACCAACTCGTCAGCGCCTTCTTCCGCGTAGCGCTGCGCAAGAGGAACAATGTCACCGATGATTTCGTGGTTACGAAACTGTACCCCTTTCACCACCTGACCATCACGTACATCAAGACATGGGATTATTCGCTTTGCCAACATGTGAATGCCTCCTCTGCGGTGAATTTACCATCAAGTAACGCGCGGCCAACGATTACACCAGCCACTCCGCTGCCTTTCAGGGCTTCAATGTCGGCCAGTGAGCCGATACCACCTGACGATTGAAACTGAACTTGTGGGTATTGCTTACAAAGATCCACGTATAACTCAACGTTAGAGCCTTCAAGTGTGCCGTCACGGGAAATGTCCGTACATAGCACGTGCTTCAGACCAACTGTAAGGTAGTCATCAATCAATGCTTCAATGGTTACGCCGGAGTCTTCCTGCCAACCAGAGATAGCAACTTTACGTGTACCATCCTGATCGATGTTGATATCCAGCGCCAGAACGATTCTTTCTGCTCCGTATTTTTCCATCCAGCCTTTTACTAACTCTGGTTGTTTAACGGCGGTAGAGCCTACTACAACACGCTGAGCACCCGCTTCTAACAGATCCACAACGTCCTGTTCAACGCGAACACCACCACCAATCTGAATGTTGGCTGGTGTGCTTGCCAATAGTTTTGCAATCAGATCAAGCTGTCGTGCAGACGTGTCTTTTGCACCCGTTAAGTCAACCAAATGCAGCCAATTTGCACCCGCTTGATGATACAGGTTGAACTGCTCTGCTGGATCCACTTTGTATTCAGTTACTTGTCCGTAATCACCTTGGTAAAGGCGAACCACCTGTCCTTCAATTAAATCAAGAGCTGGAATAATCACACTAAGAAGTTTTGAATAAGCTTCGCGCCCGCTTTTGAAGAACGCTCAGGGTGGAATTGCACTCCGTAGTAGTTGCCGCTCTGTACTGCTGCGGTGAACGGATTGCCGTAATTACACTCAGCAATGGTGTAATCTCCGACTGGCATCGCAAAGCTGTGTACAAAGTAGAAGTACTCACCCTCTTCGATGCCTTTAAACAATGGGTTACCCGGTTTCGCAGTAACCGTATTCCATCCCATGTGTGGCAGTGGTAAATCGCCCGTTTGAAGCAATTTCACTTCGCCATCACAAAGACCCAGACATTCAACCAGCTCATCGGCTTTTTGGCCTTTCTCTTGAGAAACCTTACCCAATAGTTGCATGCCCAGACAAATGCCAAGAAGCGGCTTTTCGACCTTTTTCACCAGCTCGATTAGATCGCGCTCCTCCAGGTTTTTCATCGCTTCACTTGCTGTACCTACGCCAGGTAAGAAAAGCTTATCCGCCGCCAAGACAACTTGAGGATCTTTTGAAACAGTTACTGTGTAGCCAAGGCGCTCAATGGCAAATCTCACCGAAGAAACGTTGGCACAGCCAGTATCAATAATCACAACTTTCTGTTCTGTCACTGTACTCATCTCCTATTAATACTTTAAGGTGTGACCTTAAAGAACGCCTTTACTACTTGGCAGCTCGTTGCCTTCTACTTTGATCGCCTGACGCAATGTGCGGCCGAAGGCTTTAAACAAACTTTCAATGATGTGGTGATCATTGTCACCAGCAGAAGACAGGTGCAGAGTACATGCTAACGTATCGGTTAATGAACGGAAGAAGTGCACAACCATTTCTGTCGATAAGTCGCCCACTTGCTCACGACCAAATTCCGCGTCGAATTTAAGGAATGGACGGCCTGATAAATCTAATGCACATTGAGCCAAACACTCATCCATCGGTAAGCTAAAGCCAAAGCGGCCAATACCACGTTTATCGCCTAGTGCTTCTTTCAGAGCCTGTCCAAGTGCAAGCGCGGTGTCTTCAATAGTGTGGTGATCATCAATGTGAAGATCGCCTTCTACTTTGCATACCATCTGGAAACCACCGTGAGTTGCGATTTGATCAAGCATGTGATCAAAGAAACCCAACCCCGTTGAAATATCGTTACCGCCTTGCTCATCAAGATTCACGGCAACTCTGATGTCCGTTTCTTTAGTGGTACGAATAACTTCAGCAACACGTGCTTTTACCGTCAGATCTTTCAGGATTTGCTTCCAACCCATGGTCTCTGGGTTGTATTGAATACCACGGATGGCCATATTCTCAGCAAGCTGAAGGTCTGTCGCTCGGTCGCCAATCACAACCGAATTCTGGAAGTCCACTTTGCCGCCCTGAAGGTATTCTTTTACCATACCTAGCTTAGGCTTGCGGCAAGAACAGTTATCTTCATCAAAGTGTGGACAGATAAGAACATCATCAAACTTCACGCCTTGAGATTCAAAAATCTCCATCATCATGTTGTGTGGCGCATCAAAGTCGTCTTGTGGGTAGCTATCTGTACCCAAACCATCTTGGTTAGTCACCATGACTAAACGGTAACCTGCGTCTTGTAAAGCAAGCAAGCTTGGAATTACGTATGGCTCTAACTTCAACTTGTCGAGGCGGTCTACTTGGAAATCAATCGGTGGCTCAACAATCAGTGTGCCATCACGGTCAATAAAAAGGATTTTTTGTTGTTTGCTCACTAGAACATCCTTATTGCTAATCTTGGTTGGCTCTCACTCAAGTGTGAGAGCAAAGTAACTTTATGGCTTTACGAATAGTAGTTTCGAATAAATCCAAGTGTCTTTTCACACTCTTCGCGATTGCCGATACTGATGCGCACACAGTTTTCAATCGGCGAGTTACGTAAAATAATGCCTGTATCCCATGCAGCTTTAAACAGAGCGTCACCATCTGGGAATTTCACCAGCAAATAGTTCCCCCAGCCTTCGAACACTTCGAGCCCAGGAATCATAGACAAACCAACTTGCAGGTATGCTCGGTTGGCGTTGAGGTCCAGAACCTGAAACTTAGCGCGAGCCAAACCGGCTTCCGATAATGCTTGCGTCGCAATGTCTGCAACCGGAACGGGGACCGGATAAGGTGCAATAACTTTAAGAAGTACATTAATCAGCTCTTCGTTTGCAAGCGTAAATCCACAGCGCAGACCAGCAAGTGCAAATGCTTTCGATAAAGTACGCAGAATCGCTAAGTTCGGGTATTGCTCCAGTAAGTCTACCGTTGAGGCTTCAGGACAAAAATCGATGTACGCTTCATCCATAACCACGATGGCGCGATCTTTTGTCATTTCAAGCAGCGTAACGATATCCTCACGCTTAACTAAATTGCCGGTAGGGTTATTTGGAGAGCAAACAAACACCAGCTTCACGTTATCGAGATTCGCTTCAATACCCGCCAAATCCAGTTGCCAATCTGAAGTAAGTGGCACGGTCTTACGCTCGACACCAATGGTTTCTGCACTGATTGAGTACATACCGTAAGTCGGCGGACAGTAAAGAATGGCATCTTCGCCAGGCTCACAAAAAGCACGAACAAGTAGTTCAATACCTTCATCAGCACCACGAGACGTCAGTGTCTGCTCTGGTTTTACGCCAGCGTAAGCCGCGTATGCCGCAATCAGTTCTTTTGGCTGACACTCGCTGTAGCGATTAAGACGAGCAAAATCGGTTTTGTATTCATTATCAAATGGTGATTCGTTTGCATTCAGCCACACATCACCCGTTCCACCAATACGGCGAGCCGATAAGTAAGGAGTTAATTCCTGGACTTGTTTACGCGCTAGCTTTTCCATCTCAATGCTTCCTTCTTACTTCGCTGCCAGTTTTTCTACACGAATCGTTACTGCACGTTTGTGTGCATCCAGACCTTCCGCTTCCGCCATAGTAACAACCGTAGGGGCCAGGTTTTTCAGGCCTTCAGCAGAGAGTTCTTGAACGGTCATACGCTTCGAGAAATCCGCTAAGCCAAGGCTAGAGTATGTGCGAGTGTAACCATACGTTGGAAGCACGTGGTTCGTACCCGACGCGTAGTCACCCGCAGATTCAGGCGACCAGTCACCCAAGAAAATTGAGCCCGCGTTATCAAGCAGAGGCAGCAACTCACGCGGGTTTTTGGTTTGAACAATTAAGTGCTCTGGGCCGTAGTAGTTCGAGATAGAAACCGCTTGAGTCAGGGATTCAGCGATAATGATCAAACTTGATGCAAGTGCCTTTTGTGCGATATCAGCACGCGAAAGCTGTTTCAGTTGACGTTGCACGGCATCCGTTACTTGGTCTGCAATGATTGCTGAAGGAGTAACCAGTACAACTTGGGAGTCAGGGCCGTGCTCTGCCTGGCTAAGTAGGTCAGCAGCAATAAAGTCAGCGTCGGCCGTGTCATCAGCAAGAACCAACACTTCAGACGGACCAGCAGGCATATCAATCGCTGCACCACGGAAATCGTTACTTACCTGGCGTTTTGCCTCTGTAACATACGCATTGCCCGGACCGAAAATCTTATCAACTTTAGAAACCGTTTCCGTTCCGTAAGCCATCGCTGCAACCGCTTGACCACCACCCACATTGTATACTTCATCGATACCGCAAAGTTTTGCAACGTACAGGATTTCATCAGCAATTGGCGGAGGAGAACAAAGCACCACTTTGCGACAACCTGCAATTTTTGCTGGTACACCAAGCATCAAAACGGTTGATGGCAATGGCGCGCTGCCACCCGGGATGTACAAACCGACTTTTTGGATTGGACGAGTCACTTGCTCACACATTACGCCCGGTTGAGTCTCAACTTTAATTGGCTGAGGCTTTTGCGCTTTGTGGAACTTAGCAATATTGTTATAAGCTTGATTCAACGCGCTTTTCATCTTCTCAGAAAGACGATTTGCAGCTGCGTCAATTTCATTAGCAGAAACACGAATTGATTCTGGCTTTACGCGGTCAAACTTTTCCGTAAGTTCTACAAGTGCAGCATCACCTTCGCTACGTACTTTCGCAATAACCTCTGCAACCGCAGCAGTAATGTTTGCGCCTTCTGCGATGGCTGGACGCTCTAAAATCGAATCTTGTTGATTCTCACTCAGTGATTGCCAAACAACTGTTCTCATGACCCTTACTCCATCATTTTTTCAATTGGTAGCACGAGAATTGAGCTCGCACCTAGCTCTTTTAGCTGTTCCATTGTTTCCCAGAACAGATTCTCAGAGCTCACCAAGTGAACCGCCATTTTCTGCTTGTCTGCTGATAATGGTAATACAGTTGGGTCTTCCGCACCCGGTAGTAGCGCTTTAATTTGCTCCAGCTTTTCTGCTGGCGCGTGCAGCATGATGTATTTTGACTCTTTTGCTTGCTGAACGCCTTGCATACGAGTAAGTAGCTTATTGATCAGCGCCGTCTTATCAGCGTCAAACTCACCTAAGCGTTGAATAAGCGTTGCTTTAGATTTAAAGATGACCTCAGCTTCTTTAAGACCGTTGGCTTCTAGTGTTGCACCGGTAGAAACTAAGTCGGCAATCGCATCCGCCAGACCAGCGCGTGGTGCAACTTCTACAGAACCTGTAAGCATACAAGTTGAGAACGGCACACCGGCTTTATCCATGTATGCCTTTAGTAGGTGCGGATAAGTCGTAGCAATGCGTTTACCCGCTAAATCTTGAGGACCGTTATATTCTTCGTCTTTATCGATAGCAATAGACAGACGACAACCACCAAAATCAAGGCGACGAAGTTGAACAAATTCACATGGCTCTCCTTGTACTTTACGGTCTAAACGCACTTCTTCCAGTTCGTTTTCACCGATGAAACCAAGGTCAACAACGCCATCCATAACCAGACCTGGAATATCGTCATCACGTACCAGCAACAAATCAATTGGCATATTTTCTGAGTGAACCACAAGACGCTCACCCATGAGGTTAAACTTCACGCCGCACTGTTTAAGTAGAGCTTGGCTCTCTTTGCTAAGACGACCTTTTTTCTGAATTGCGATTCTTAAGCGTTGTGATTGCATTGCTATGTCCCTGTACAAGATATTGAAAAATAAATATTTTTTAAACCAAAAACGAAAAAACCCTCGGAAGAATGTTTTCTCCCGAGGGTTTTAAATCTGAATTTCTTTGATTTTAACCTCCGGGAGTATCCTGTCTCCCGGGTATGCGCACATCTCCCGAAAGACTAGACTGGGTGATGATGGTGATGAATGTTCATTACAAAATTGCGCATACTTATTTACTGCTCTGTTTCGTTGCTCTGTTGGTAAACACACTAACCAAGGATTCTGTTTTTTTCAACACTAAATTTTACCTTTTCTAACATTTTTTACTAATACCTTGTTTTTGTTTGATTTTTATTTATCTGACCTGTACTAAAAACCAATGAAAAAAGTCTCTATTCAACCGGTATCCTAGTAAATAGCGTCGAATTTATAAAGTTTGCTATAAACAGCGAGTTAGCATTTTTCATCACTGTAATTAACAATTTTCTCAATAAAAAGACAATAACTCGCCTTACGGCAACTAATTAAAAACTATTATTTTATTGGGGCAAAAATAGTGATTAATGATGAAACTGCATAACAATAGTGCTAACAAAGTTGTGGATTTCAGCGATGCCGATTTATATCCATTAATCGGTAACAGCGCATGTATCCAAGAACTTCGTAATGCAATTAAAAAATACGCTCGATGCGATGCAGAAGTGCTCATTCAGGGAGAGACTGGTGTGGGCAAGGGCTTGTGCGCCCGCCTTATTCATCAACTGTCGAAAAGACGAGAATGGCCTTTTATTGAGGTAAACTGTGGCGCGATTCCGAGCGGCCTTATTGCGTCTGAACTCTTTGGGCATGAAAAAGGCGCATTTACGGGTGCTATTGCTGATCGCATCGGTTTTATTCAAAAGGCTCATAAAGGCACTTTATTCTTAGATGAGATTGGAGATATGCCTCCCGATCTTCAAATTCACTTATTACATTTTTTAGAAAGTAAACAGATACATAAAGTCGGCGCTGATAAGTTTATCGATGTCGATTGTCGTGTGATTGCTGCCAGCCATGTTGATTTGAAAAGTGAAGTGGTACAGGGAGAGTTCCGAGAGGATCTATTCTACCGACTCAATATATTGCCTTTGACGATCCCTCCTTTGAGAAAAAGAGGCAGGGACATTCTTATGCTTTCAGAGCATTTCCTAAACAGTTTATCGAATGGCCAAGTAAACAAAATGTCTGCTGACGTCGAAGAGATGCTACTCAAGCACCGCTGGCCGGGTAACGTGCGCGAACTGCGTAATGTCATCCAAAGAGCGATAATCATGTGTGACGACAACACATTGTTGGTTGAAGATTTAGGGCTCGATTGCAACGAACGACAACTCCTTCCATCAGTCGACCAAATCGATCTTGATTATTTGCTGCAAGCTATCGAAGAAAACAAACACAACATGAGTGCTGCGGCAAGAGATCTTGGTATATCCAGAACAACACTCTACCGCCTTATCAAGAAATACAATTTGAGCGTTTAACACTGTACAGCTGTAACGTAACACTGTGTAACAGTAAACTTATCTATTATCATTCACTTAAAATTTTCACGCCAAAAGCTAAAATTCAGCCCCTTATAAATCAACAAGTTAAAACAGGCATGCTCTTTGCTCTCTACTCCTTAGTCATTAAACAAGATGACACAGGAGCAGAAAATGAACACCAACAGGCAATTTTCCAGAATAAGGACAGCGACTCTTGCGGTATCTTCACTGGCTCTCATGTTTTCAATGTCAGCTTTTGCTAGATTAGATGGCGCTATTTTCACAACCACGCCTCTGGGCGACATCGTCAATGAAAATGTCCGTTACCAATCTAAAGAAGAAGTCTTTTTAGATGGCGGCCCTGGGCCTCAAGCCCCAAGAACGGCGGCAGCATTACCTGAAGGGCTTTATTACTTCCAGGTCACCGATCCATCCGGTAAGTGTTTATTATCAAGTACGCTAGAAAGCGCTGATACAAACGGCGGTACCTGCTACGAAGATGTAAAAATCAAAGGTAAAAATGCAAAAAATGCCGAGGCATTTTACGCTGAACCACTATCATGCCGACTTTTCTACTTTGATGGTGAAGATGGCGTGACCTTTATTAACGACTCGTACACTATGACTCAAGAAGTGAAAGTTCGCGGTAAAATGGAAACGCAATCCATAGTCGTAGAATGTAGACATCAGCTTGGTAGTGAGTATTTGGAAATAGACCCATCTGCAATGCCAGATGGTGAAACGATTCAACTCTTCCCGTTTGCAAATACGCCTAATTCAGGCGGTGTTTATAAAGCATGGGTATCCACTGCGGAGAGCGTAGAAGCAGCGTGTGAAAGTTCTCCAGACTGGAATGAAGGCATTGAAACCGGTGAAAACTGTAATGGTTTCTTTGGTTTTATTCCACGTAACTCGAAAACGGATAACTTTAAAGCTCTTACAGCAACACCTCCGCCTAACTTTGATATTGCACTTCGTTCTTTCCACGATAAAAACCTTAACTGTCAATATGATCCGCTTGTTGATGAAATAATTCCCGCATGGGAACTTGGTGTTCGCGATTTAGACGAAAGCATGCAAAATATGCGTAATACCCATCTAACCAATGATTCACCAGACAAACCTTTCAGCTTCAGTGTTTTTGGCCTTGAAGACCGTCGGTGGAGCATAGACCAGTTTATGTGGTGGGCAAAAGAAGTTAATTTTGCTGCAATGAATACACCGTTTACCCACTTCACAACCTTTGCCGATCTAAGAGATTTCGCACCAACATTTATGGATGGTGAGCTTCATATCGGCTTTGCCAATGCACTGGCTTGCCAAGATAGCATCGATGGAACAGTTAAACGTTCTGCTGGTGAGGACACAGACGAGGCAGCGGGTAATGAAGGTAATACAGAGAATGATACTGGCTTCATCCCAAGCGCTTGGGCTGAGCCAACCTTTGATGACGAACCAGTACTGACGATTCGTTTTGGTTCGATTGGTATTGCATCGCTTGATGTATGCAAATCATTCGATGCAAATGCGAATGGCATGCATGATGAAGATGAAGAACTGATTGCAAATTGGCCAGTAACACTAGAGATTCCTGAAAGTGTGCCTGTTCCAAAACCATTTACACGTTTGGGTAATCCTGAGTTTGTCGTAATCGAAAATCTTCTCCATGACGCAGGCATTCTCCCAGAAGACCAATATCTAGCAGAGGTCACTGTTAGACCTGAACCAGAATATGAAGGCAAGGGCTATGTTACAAGGTATACCAATGGAGATGTAGATGAAGAAGGGAAACCTTTAGAAAATTATGGATGTGCAACTTTCTATGTCCTCGTACCTAACGTAAGAGGTGAGGATCCAGCACCGTATGCAATTAGCGAGGATGTTGCGAGTCTTACCCCAACGTGGATGAATACCAGTGCTTATAACATCACTTTTGATGTTGAGTCAGTATTGAGCGAAGAGAATGGAGCACCGGAGCTAGAAGGTGTGGTTCGCAATCGTAGTGATGGCGAAGAAGGTAACCAAGTTTACTTTAACAACGTTTGTAAAATCACTGTCGATTTTGATACCAAAGGCTACTGGCACAACAAAAATGGTTTGGCTGAGCTGACAGAAGCAGACCGAGACTATGTCAATGGACTAGACCCATACGACAGTCCTACCGTCTACTTTGGCGCCGGTGATGAACCATTCGACGGTGAATACATGGACGGCACAGCTGTCGCTGCAGCCTTCTCTGACGGTTCAGTAATATGGGGAGCAGGCACCTGGCAATCAGAAGTGTCACACTTCCTAACCGATAACAATGGTAATGCCGATCTTAACGAGCACAAAGAACAGTTAGCGCAACAATTATTGGCGTTTATCTTTAATACTCGTCATCGCCCTGTTGATTCAGGATTAAGTCCAGCAACCAAACTTTGGTTCGGCGGTGAATGGGTATCTGTAGAAGACATCATCGACAGTGCAATTGCTGCATGGCAGGGTTCTGATATTTACACAATCGATCATATTAAAACCCTACTAGATGGTATGAATAACAATGATGCTGTTGAAATTCCTGTGTCATCACCAGAGGAGTGCCCTGCTGCTTATCCACCTGAATAATAGTTAACCCCAAAAACGCGATTGCCCCCCTCACCTAAATCGCGTTTCAAAAAAAGCTCCGCTATTACTAGCGGAGCTTCCTCTTTTGCAATTAAATCAAAGTTGTTAAACGTTCTGATAAGACGCCATCTTAGATTTAGACAACCAAGAAAGAACGCTACAAACAATCACAAAAGTAACGGCTGCTGCTGAGAATGAAATTGCGATAGATGCTGTCATTCCCAGAGTAATGAAGCCAACGCAAGACACTAATGCTACAGATAGCGCGTAAGGTAACTGTGTCGACACGTGGTCAATATGATTACAACGTGCACCTGTCGACGACAGAATTGTAGTGTCTGAGATCGGCGAACAGTGGTCACCAAATACCGCACCTGCTAAAACGGCGCTTAACATAGGCAGCATAAGTGCGATATCCGTCGCACCCGCCATATCACCCGCGATAGGCAGCATGATACCGAACGTACCCCAAGATGTACCTGTCGAGAATGCCATCAGACCAGACAACAAGAACAGAATCACTGGAAGCCAGTGTGGGTCAATATTACCTTGTGCCAACGTTGACAGGTAAGAACCCGTTTTCATGTCACCGATAACAGAGCCGATCGTCCACGCAAATACTAGGATCAAAATAGCGCCAAGCATTGATTTCGCACCGATCCAAAGCGTACGGATGATTTCACCCATTGGAATACCCTGCTTAAGCACAGTAAATAGACCAACCGCCAGACCAAGCAAGCTACCGTAAATCAGAGACATACCCACATCGGTATTCTCAAATGCGCCCAGTAGAGCGAACTCTTTACCATCCGCAGCCAAAGCCTGACCACCGGTGTACATCATCGCAGCAATTGTCGCGACAATCAGTGTTACGATAGGCAATATCAAGTCAGATACCTGACCTTTATCGCTCTCGCGAATATCAAGTTCTTCGTTGATTTCATGAGCTTCAGGCGCGTCGTTCTCTGTATCCTTGTCAAAGCCACGGCCTTGAGACGCAGAAATCTCATGCTCGCGCATCTTACCGATGTCCAGACCAAACCACGCAACAGCAAACACCATCAATAAAGCGAATACCGCGTAGAAGTTCATAGGAATCAGACGAATGTATGCACCCAAGGCTGAGTATTCTGTGATGCCATGAGAGACTAAGATGCCGCCAATAATAGTGATGATGTAAGCGCCCCAGCTCGATGCAGGCATAATTACACACATTGGAGCCGCAGTTGAGTCCAAAATGTAAGCCAACTTAGCACGAGAAACATAGAAGCGGTCAGTAACCGGACGAGAAATCGCACCTACTGCCAGGCTATTAAAGTAATCGTCGACAAAAATGAATACGCCTAAAAAGGCAGCAAGAAGTTTGGAGCCACGCTTACTTTTAACACGAGATTGTGCCCACTCAGCGAATGCTCGAGTACCACCAGATAGTGTTAATAATGCCGTTGTCATCCCCAACAGGATAAGGAAGCCAACAATACTCATATTCCAGGTGTTAAGGCCACCATCTTCAACAAAGACAGAAGAGACTTGAGTACCAACGTAGCCAGCGGTATCACCAACCGACCAACTATTTAGCAGTACCGCACCGAGTACGATACCTACACCAAGAGAAATTAATACACGTCGAGTCAAAATAGCCAGTGTCAAAGCGACTAGCGGTGGCAATAATGAAACAGGAGAACTAGAAAAATCTATTAAATTCATGATCTTC
>ERZ1673961.463-NODE-463-length-16252-cov-7.570599_pt1 | contig 16252 bp, 15 predicted proteins | sample MGYA00580189_ERZ1673961 | MGnify/ENA primary metagenome ERZ1673961 (study PRJEB41334, sample SAMN05608105) | rock metagenome | biome: terrestrial subsurface; feature: shale formation; material: shale | place: USA: Pennsylvania ... | reverse complement strand
AAGTTAACTCAGTCACATAAATTTGCTGTCAATAGCTCCTGGGTGAATAGTTACTTACTTCTGGTGGCTCAATGAAAGTCACTATAGAGGTTATTGAATAATACATTGGATTTTGTAAATAAAGGCCTGTTAATCAAAAAGATTAACAGGCATTTCTACGTTAATAAGCGGGCCGAGATAAAAATGAAATTACGCCTGATTATTACTATTTAATTAAATAGACGATTTTTACTTCTACATTTAAATGACTAGCTAGTATAAATAACGATTAATTGTTTATTGAGTGGTTTTTATATTTAATAGTCAAGTCAATCTTCGTGTTATTGTTGTTTCCAATTGTAACATGATGTTTTTATTTATATCTCAATTCTAGCGGATTTGGCCTAATAGAAGATTAGGCAATAATTAAACTCTTCTAGGCAAAGTAGTATGCAGATTTTGCGATAACTTTATATTTAGAGAGTGCAATTGAAGTACTCATAAATGCAAAGGGAATAGGGAGACACAAATGTTTCATATAGGCAGATATTTCAGTAAATGGTCCATTTTGGTGGCGAGTTTGCTAGCGGTATTGACTATGAATACCGCAACGGCGGCAGAAGGTTTTGATACTAAAGAGAAGGCGATTATTCCGATCGCAGCGTTTGCCGCCAGTGGTGAAATCGAGAAGCTAAAAGTAAGCTTGAACGAAGGCTTGGACGCAGGTTTAACCATTAATGAAACCAAGGAAGTGCTGGGTCAGCTATACGCATATGCTGGTTTCCCTCGTAGCCTGAATGCATTGGCTGCATTTATGCAGGTTCTTGAAGAAAGAAAGAGTAATGGAATCGAAGACGTCGCTGGTCCAGAGTCATCGCCACTACCGACAGATAAAACCAGCCTTGAATTTGGTGCAGAAAACCAAACTAAACTCATCGGCGTTGAAGTAAAAGGGCCGTTATTTGATTTCTCTCCTCAAATTGATGAATACCTGAAATCTCATTTATTTGGTGACATTTTTGCTCGTGATGTGCTGACTTGGAAGCAACGTGAAGTCGCTACGATTGCGACCCTATCCAATATACCGGGTGTAAACAGCCAATTGGCAGCTCATTACAACATTAGTATGAATAACGATGTAACCGTTGATGAGCTAAAAGAATTCATCACCATCATTGAAAAGCAAGTTGGTGAAGACGTGGCTAACAACGCACAACAAGTTCTGGACTCGGTCCTAAATAAATAACAGGGAATTCGATTATGAAAAATAAACTCATATTAACGTTACTGGCAGGGATGGTTTCATCGACGGCAATGGTTTCAACTGCCAATGCTGCTGACGATGCGGCAGGCAGCCAGCAAGCGTATCGCGCACAAGATCTTAAATCCTTTAACGGGCCGGAAAATTTGTTCACAGGAAATGTAAAAGTGGACATGCTATTCCCTGAAAATGACGTCGCGAATTACAGCGCTGCTTATGTGACATTCGAAAAAGGCGCTCGTACCGCGTGGCATATGCATCCTGCAGGCCAGCATATGATTGTCACTTCTGGTGTGGCACTTACTGGTACCCGAGATGGTAAAGTGATTCGCTTTAGCGAAAACGAGAGCGTTTGGTGCCCACCGGGTATTGATCACTGGCACGGCGCGACCCCAGATGCACCAATGACACACCTTGTTGTTACAGCATCGAAAGATGGCAAAAATGTTATCTGGAAAGAGAAAGTGACTGACGAGCAATACGCTGCTGGTCAATAAAATCTTGGCATCAATAAAATTAAGCTCAGCTCGCTGGGCTTAATTTTTTTTACAACAACTGTGGAAAGATAGAATTTTAGGAACAGCGCAAATGAAATGGAATAGCGTCATTAAGCAGGCTGGATTTTTTCTCGCCTTGCAAGTTCTGTGGCTTACATGCATCAATGTTGTGTCCGCTGCAGAGCAGGTTCATAAAACGGATATAAAAACGCTGGTTATTGTCTCACATCCCTATCCAGAAAGGTCAGTGATGACCAAGGGGATGCAGCAAGCGGCTGAAAGTGTTGAAGGAGTCACAGTCCGAAACCTAGAGACTATTTATGGTTTTGATACTCGCGCTATCGATGCACAAAAAGAGCGCGAGCTAACGAGAGAACACGATCGCATTGTATTTATGTTTCCAACCCATTGGTTCAATATTACTCCGATGATGAAAGCTTACATGAATGATGTTTGGGGGAGTGTAGGACCTGGATTATGGCAGGGAAAAGAAATGCTGCTGGTGACGACTGCGGCTGGTGGCGCAAGTACCTACGGGGAATCGGGCAGAATAGGCTTTAAACTAGAAGATGTGTTCTTACCAATGAAAGCGAGTGCGCTGCATGCAGGTATGACCTACCTAACGCCATTAGCATTTCAATCCGTTTCTCGTTCGAAATTACCTGAATATCAACAAGCGTTGATAGAAAGGCTAACACACTAATTTGGCTAAACGTTTCTACCGCATTAATTAAACACATTAACTTCTCGTGTTTCTAATAAAAAAACGTTGTTGTCTTGATGCAGACTTTCAATTGAGCCGCAAATTGATAGCGTTATGCGGACAATTGAAAGTCTGGTTTAACGGGGTGCGGGCGACACCTGAAGAGATCTACGGCTTAAACTGAAAATTCGCTTATTGCGTTAATAACCATCTCGCTGTTGCTTCGTCGGTAACTAAACCATTCACCCAGTGTCCTCTCAGTGCGGCGAGAATCGCCGGACGTTTATCTTCCCCACAAGCCGCGCCAATTCGAGGGCAATCATTGTTACGTATATCGTAACTGGTGATGAAAGTGTTGATGGTGCAGTCGATCACCTCACCCTCAGCATTGATAAAACGACCAAGTATTTCGCCTACCGCTCCTTGCTGATTGAGCTCATCTGCCTTATCTGCAGAGATGAAACCGTCTTTGATGATTGGGCTGGCTTTACTCAATGAACCGATACCGAGGAAAATCACATTCGCACTGTCGGCAACGCTGGATACCTCTTTGAATACACGCATACTTGCCCAAGTTTTGAATTCGTCGGTAGAGGTCGCGTAACGTGGGGCGGGCAATTGGAAGTAATTTGCCTGAATTTTTCGCGCCAGAATCAGTGGCACATCATCATAGTAATTACACTGGCCATCTATGCCCATAGCACTTATTAATGCAACACATTTACTGTTTGGTGCTTCAAAATCAATTCGGTTAATGGCTTTTTTAAGTGTCAGACCAGAGCCAATACCAATGATCTGATTCTGCTGGTCTTTCATGTATTTCGACATGAGCTGGAAGCAGCCAAAAGATACGTTATCAAGCGTCTCATCATCGCTGATGGTTGGCACGATATTACACTCTACCAATTGATACTTCTCTTTAAGCAGTTCTGCGTAGTCCAAACAAGTGGAGATCGGATGGTGAAGTCCGACAGACACAATCCCTTCTTCTTTCGCTGCTGCTATCAGGCGCTGGACAACTGGACGTGATAAGCCAAGCTCAGATGCTATATCGCGCTGGTTTCGACCAGAGATGTAGTACATCCAGGCTGCGCGAACCATCTGATCGGTTTTAAAACTATCGTCTCTAGCCACGTTTTATCCTTATTATTCAGCTTATTGTGTTTCTCTTGATGACGATATTTAGTTCGTCATCGTATCTAGAACACCTATCTTCTCTCTAACTCCTCGTGAGTGCAATAGCAATCAATTACCCAGAAATGAACAAAAAATCATTTAATGGTCAATTATTCATTTGTGATCTATGGCTCTTTATTTGGTAATTTGATCGATTAGAGTTAGGCCATCAAACAAAAACGAGGAAATATAATGAAAAACCAATATACGTGGCTTCACATCGGTCTGGGTTCATTTCACCGTGCGCACCAAGCCTGGTATCTGCACAAATTGCTAGAAACGGGTGACCAAAGCTGGCATATCGCGGCAGGTAACATTCGCAATGATGCAGAATCAACCGTTGAAACTCTCCGTGCGCAGAATGGTGAGTATGTGTTAGAGACGGTCAGTCCAGCAGGGGAGCGTGAATATGAGGTGATCAAATCTATTCAGACGTTGCTCCCGTGGCAGGAAGATTTGGCGCCGCTGATTGAAGAAGGTGCAAAAGCGCAGACAAAAGTGATCGCCTTTACGGTCACAGAAGGCGGGTACTACTTAAAAACCGATCACTCACTGGATGTTGATAACGCAGTCCTAAAAGCTGATCTGAGCGGTGGCCACCAAACAATTTACGGCACGGTGACGAAAATCCTTGAGCGCCGTATGGCGGATAGTGCTGGACCAGTGACACTGCTGAACTGTGACAACGTGCGACACAATGGTGAGCGATTCCGAGATGGTCTAATGGAGTTCCTGACTCTGACTGGTAAGGCTGACGTGTTGCAATGGGTGAAGGAAAATACGACAAGTCCGAACACCATGGTGGATCGTATTACACCTCGTCCCGCTGAAGACCTGCCATATCGGATTAAAGCACAAACAGGTATTGAAGATAACGCGCCAGTGATGGGTGAAACTTTCATTCAGTGGGTAATTGAAGACAGTTTCAAAGACGTTCGACCTGCATTGGAAAATGTAGGCGTGGAAATGGTGGAGTCGGTTATTCCTTACGAAGAGGCGAAAATCCGAATCTTGAATGCTTCACACAGCTGTATCGCCTGGGCCGGAACATTGGTTGGTCAGTCATTTATTCACGAAAGTACTTTGACGGATTATATCTACAAGATTGCGCACGATTACGTCAGTCAGGATGTGATTCCTTGCCTTGGTGACAATGGTATCAATCTGCCGACCTATCTTGAGGTGGTGTTAGAGCGCTTTACCAACCCATACATTAAAGACACCAACCAGCGTGTCGCTGCGGATGGGTTTTCTAAAATCCCGGCCATGATCACACCGACGATGATTGAATGCTATCAGCGAGGTGTTACACCAGATGCGACTGCGATGCTGCCTGCGCTGTTCTTTGTCTTTATGCACCAGTGGCACAAAGGTTTACTGCCTTATGAGTATCAGGATGGGATTCTTGATGAAAATGCCGTGCACAGCATGTTTGATTCTGAAGACCCAATCGCCGCTTACGCGCAGGATGTCGCTTTATTTGGTGAACTGGCCGGTCGTGAGGATTTCGAAACATTGCTGCGAGAAAAAATTGCAGCAGCTTACTCAATGATTCAATAAGGAGTGGGCATGTATCTAGGTATAGATCTCGGCACCTCAGAAGTGAAAGCGTTAGTGATTGATGAACACGGTGAAACGGTTGCTTCACACAGCGCACCACTGACGATTCAACGCCCGCATCTTCATTGGTCGGAACAGGCACCGCAAGAGTGGTGGGAAGCAACGAACTATTTGATCGGGGCGCTGCGTGAGAAATGCACTGAGCACTGGGGAGCAATTAAAGCCATTGGTTTGTCTGGACAGATGCATGGTGCAGTGCTTCTGGATGAGGCCAATGATGTGATTCGTCCAGCTATTTTGTGGAACGACACACGTTGTCACGAAGAGTGCACCGAACTTGAAGCGGCCGCTCCGGATCTGCATGAAATTGCGGGCAACCTTGCGATGCCAGGATTTACGGCTCCCAAGTTAATCTGGGTTCGTAAGCATGAACCTGAAAACTTTTCCCGCATTAGCACAGTGCTGCTGCCGAAAGATTATCTTCGCTTCAAAATGACTGGCAAAAAAGTTTCCGACATGTCGGATTCTGCAGGCACGTTATGGTTGGATGTCGCTAAGCGTGATTGGTCAGATTCTCTGCTCGACAAATGCCAGCTAACGCGGGAACAAATGCCAAAACTGGTCGAGGGCTGTGAGGTATCGGCTTCTTTATCCGCTGAAATGGCCCACAAATGGGGACTAAGTCCATCTGTCATCGTCGCTGGTGGCGGTGGTGATAATGCCGTAAGCGCAATCGGTGTTGGTGCGGTCAGTCCGGGTGATGCGTTTATTTCCCTTGGCACTTCTGGCGTACTGTTTGTGGTCAACGAGAAATATCGCCCCGCACCTGAGTCTGCCGTACACGCCTTCTGTCATGTTTTGCCACAGCGATGGCATCAGATGAGCGTCATGCTAAGTGCTGCCAGCTGCCTTCAATGGTTCTGCCGCATAGTAGGCACAACGGAAGTGGAGTTGTTGGCTGAAATTGAGCAGCTTAGTGAAGAAGAGAAAGCAAAAGCGCCAATTTTCTTACCGTATCTGTCTGGTGAGCGTACGCCACATAACGATCCGGAAGCGACGGGTATGTTCCACAGTATGACCCATTCCACCAACCGTGCCTTACTTGGCTATGCGGTGATCGAAGGGGTGAGCTTTGGTATTGCTGATGGTTTGCGTGTGTTGCAAGAAAGCGGTACGCACATCGAACAGTGTTCATTGGTGGGTGGCGGTGCACGTAGCTCGTTCTGGGCGCAGTTACTCGCCGATATTCTTCACTTGCCAACGATTACTCACAAAGGTGGTGAAACGGGTGGGGCGTTAGGGGCGGCTCGACTTGCTTGCCTGGCGTCAGGGAAATCGGTGGATGAAGTATGTAAGAAGCCGGAAATTCATCGCGTTTATCAACCGAATGTCGAGCGTGAAGCAGGACTGTCTGAGCGTTATTCACGTTTTCGCACTCTTTACCAAAACGACTTGGCCCTTCGGTCGTAACACTGGCCGTTAAGAGTCACCTTAGAAAGAACATCACAACTAAAAATGGACTGCGCCCCCAAAAAATAAAAAAAGGGGGCGTGGGATTCCTTTACCCTACGAAACGAGGAATATATGGAAAATGTAAGCAAACAGTGGCTTGGATTGCCGCTCAATCTGATATGGGGATACGTCGCTATCGCAATCTTTATGACTGGTGATGGCTTTGAACTGGCGTTTCTGTCGCACTACATTACCGAGCTTGGCTTTAGTCCGGCTCAGTCATCTTTTGCATTTACACTTTATGGTCTGGCTGCGGCGTTGGCCGCTTGGGTATCCGGTGTGGTAGCGGAAATCATTACTCCACAGAAAACGATGAAAATTGGTTTTCTACTCTGGTGTGTATTCCATGTACTGTTCTTAACCCTTGGGTTGAGCCAGTCAAACTACGGACTCATTTTACTGTTTTACGGAATTCGTGGCCTTGCTTACCCACTGTTCCTTTACTCATTTATTGTGGTGATTGTACATAACGTTCGCAGTGATGGCGTAAGCTCCGCACTCGGCTGGTTCTGGACGGTATATTCCATCGGTATTGGTGTTGCGGGTAGTTACATTCCTAGCTTTACTATTCCTTGGATTGGCGAGTTTGGTACCTTGTGGTTATCGCTGGCATTTTGTGCCGCGGGTGGTCTAATCGCCATGGTCGCTCTGCGTAATGTTAAAACGCCGACGCACATGCATAACCTGACTAACAAGCAGAAACTGACCGAATTAAGCCGAGCAGTAACGCTTCTTTACACCAACAAAAACATACTTTTCTCAAGCTTTGTACGCATTATTAACACGCTGTCGCTTTTCGGTTTTGCGGTCATCATGCCGATGATGTTTGTCGATGATCTTGGCTTTACTACGTCTGAGTGGCTTCAGGTTTGGGCAGTGTTCTTCTTTACCACCATCTTTTCTAACGTCTTTTGGGGAATCTTGGGCGAAAAACTGGGCTGGATGAAAGTAGTACGTTGGTTCGGTTGTGTAGGAATGGCACTATCTAGCCTAGCGTTCTATTACATTCCTCAGCATTTCGGTAACAACTTTTACATGGCGTTGATCCCGGCCATTTCTCTGGGGATCTTTGTAGCAGCCTTTGTACCAATGGCGGCAGTGTTTCCTGCACTGGAACCAAACCACAAAGGCGCGGCGATTTCGGTTTATAACTTATCTGCCGGATTGTCTAACTTCCTTGCGCCAGCCATTGCGGTGGTATTACTACCGTACTTCAGCACAATCGGTGTGGTCATTGCCTACACTACGCTGTACGTGCTGGCGTTTTTCTTTACCTACTTGATTAATGTTGAACAACCAGGGTTTGAAACAACATTTGTTGAGTCAGATAAAGTGTCTGTCGTTTAAAAGACTTAGGGTATGGCAACGGTTTTGGTTGTCATACCTTTTCTAATTTTGAGGTAAGCATGAATATAAAAGCGGTTATTTTTGATATGGATGGTGTACTCATTGATTCTGAGCCTCTGTGGCAAGAGGCGCAGATGGAATCACTCGACAGTTTTGGTGTGTGTATTACACGTGACGACTGCGAAAAAATGACAATGGGGAAACGTGTTGATGAAATAGCGCAAATTTGGTGTGAGGCATATTCATTGACCGTTCAAACGAAAAAGCTGGAAGCGATGATCCTTTCGAAGTTGTGTCATCGTATTTCTACTTTGGGTGAGGCGATGACCGGCGTTTACGAGGCATTAGACTACTTTGCCAACCAAGGTTTAAAGATCGCATTGGCAACATCTTCTAACCATGTAGTCATTAACGCAGTCTTCGATCGCCTTCAGTTGTGGGACAAGTTCAGTGTTGTCTGCAGCGCTGAAGATGAAGAATATGGTAAACCCCATCCAGATGTTTATTTAACCGCTGCCCGTAAACTCCAAATCGGTGTCGCAGAATGTTTAGTTATTGAAGATAGCTTTACAGGCCTGACGGCGGCCAAAAGAGCGAACATGACGACTTACTTAGTTTCGCCAAATTATGAACAACGTAAGTTTTCTATCGCAGATGGATGTTATGCGGATTTAGAGTCCGTGATACAAAACCACGATAAGTTCGTGCCTAAATTGCACCTTTCAGTCGCTGCCAATTAAAATTGCAGAAACGAAAAAGGCCGTTAAATTCTTAGCGGCCTTTTTGCTATATGAGAGAAAGGTTTTGAGGAAAGAGTTAGGTATTCACTACAAATGTAAAAGGGTTAAGGCACAAACTTGGACTGAACGATGTCAATTTATATCCAACTATTTTAGCCGCTGCGCTTAGCTAACTTTCTATACTTGAAGTTATCCCTAAGCTACTAATTCAGTAAAGCCACTGGCACGAATATTTCCACTGATTCTATGTTGCGTGCTACCGATAAATTCGACATCTCCTAGCTTAGATTAGGTGTTAGACTCTAGGCAATCTCATTTCTTTCATCTCGACCCGATTTATCTCATCTAACTTTAATGGATTCTTATCGAGTGATTGGTTAACATGTTTGAGTGTTTTGTGTCACCTATACATTATCAGCGGTTCATTTGACCCACTTAGCCTAAGCAAAAAAGTAGTGATTAATTCAAGCTCAAGCCTCATCGATTTTGCCAGCGTAATAAACAATATTGTTTGTAGTGCTGTCGGCTGCATATTTTTATCTCAGATTCGTTCTGGCTTGACTCACTATCAACGACGATCAGCACTTTATTTCTTTTACTTTTTCCTGCTGTTTGGTTTTGCGTTTGCAGCAATGGCTATTCGCTCCTGGCTGCCGCTTATTTATTCTGTTTTATTAAACAATTTTATGTACATGACAGTTGCGTATTTGTTGCTATTTGGCTCTATCAGTTGGTATCAACGCGATATTAAGCCGTGGTTATGGAAGCTAGCAATTGTTCATGTCTGCTCATATACAGCGATACAAACTCTTATTTATCACTTCGTACCAAATACACTTGAATTGCGTGTTCAGGTTGCTTTCGCTAATTTTGCTTTGGTGTATGCTTCCACTTTTTTACTTTGTCACAAACATAGAACCTCAAATGGTAAGGGCGAGCGTATGCTCGCTTTAGCTGCATTGGTTTGCCTTGTTGCTGCTGGTTTTCCTACTTTTGCATTGGCTGTAACAGGTCAAGTAGAGTATTACCGTGTCGCAGTCGTGGTGACTCAAAACATAGTTTGCTTCTTCTTGTTAGGCGGATTATTGTCGTTATTTCTTTTTAATCAGATTGACTGGCACTATGAAAGATCCATTAGGGATGAGCTGACAGGGTTGTTCAACCGCCGTTACATTAATGAGCGTATTGCCCACTTGTTTCAAGGTGATTTGCCTATTCAGGGAACGCTTGCAGTTGTAGACATTGACCATTTCAAAAAAGTAAATGATCGCTTTGGTCACGACGTTGGTGATAACGCGCTCGTTTATGTCTCTAAAATTCTGTCTGGTAGTCTTAAAAAGGGCGATTTGGTTAGCCGCTACGGAGGGGAGGAGTTTGTGATCTTTATTGCGGATAATGATTCCAAACAAGCTCTGGCCACATTGCATACAATCCATTCATCAGTGGAATCACAGAGCCGTTTATCGGCTATGAGCATTCCCATTACAGTGAGCATTGGTTACTGTAACTTAACTTCTCAAGACACATTACAAAGTGCTTTCACCAGAGCTGATTCAGCTCTGTATATGGCGAAAAACCAAGGTCGTAACTGTATTGTTGGCCAGTAACCTCGCCGTTCCCATAGCTTCTATATAATGAAATTGTCCAAAAGTGTGTTCGCCAAGAGATTTTTCCAAGCCTAACTTTAACTTAGGATCGAGAGACATGGTTAAAGATTTTATCAATCCCAGCTTTGAAAACCAAGGTGACATCGTCACTAATACCGACAGAGCAAGATTGCCCGCTCTTTTGTTACAAGACTGAATTTAAAATCGAACGGAAACCCGAGCACTACCAAGCGTTTGTGAGCGCAAACACGACCATAGCAGACAGAATGATGATTTTTATACAGATACATTGACTCACTGTAGCCAACCTAGGTGCCCTGAAACGAAAAAAACGCTGATAAATCAGCGGTTTAAATGTGGCGGAGAGATAGGGATTTGAACCCTAGGTGACTCTGTTTACGCACCATAAAGCACTGATTTTAAGAGGGTGAATTCTGTTTGAGCCCAGGTAGGCCGTTGGATTGACTCACTATATTGTCACCTTATCAGGCTGCAAAAAATTGATCAATTCCAATCGAGAGATTAACTAGGGATATGAGGAAAGAGTTAGGGATTTACGACAATTGAAAAAGGGTTAAGGCACTAACTCGGACTTGAACTGTTTCATTGATACTTTGATTAACATTGTCCTCTGTATACATCCATGAAAAGACAAAAATAGATCGTGACTCTTTACTCGATAAATTTTCGTGATCATAGGAGTTCCTGACTGATTCACCAAAAGGAGACTAATATGAATCAAAGTGACAAGATTATTTTTACAGCGTTGTTGGTAGAGCAAGCGCGCAGTACTGTTGAGTCATACCTTGCTCAGTTGCTTGCTGGCAAGATTGAAGAGGCATCGCCACCAGTCAGTGTCATGTGGAAATTTTTGGGAGAGCAACTTCAAAATAAAGTAAAAGAAGTTTTATACGAGATTTTTCATGTAGATCTTTATGACAAGAATGATGAAGACCTAATTGATCCGAACCAGTGATTTTGGACATTAGATAAAGTGATTTTCCCAACTTGAAGTTATCCGTATTTTACTAATTTAGCAAAGTCACTGGCACGTTTCTGTCCATCTTCGATTCAGCTTGAGCTGAATCATTTGTGCCCCAAAATGAGCTAGTGCGAGATTTAACCTGATTCCAATCCTCGCAATTTGACTTACCTTTCCTTATGACTAGAACTCTAACTATAGAGTCAAATTTGCTAATCCACCATACCCTCACTCATATGTGACTGACTTTCTGAGCTTTTGTGTGATGTGGTATAATTTGAACAGCTCGCTTGTGGCTTCAATTGAATTAACTTGATCGGACTTTATTATGACAGATGCGTTAATGATTCGAGATGTAGATACTCAGCTTCAGAAAATATGCGATACATTCGAAAGAGTTAATAGCGGTAAAATTAATGGAGTTGGGCCTTGGTCTACCTTATACAAAGAATCATTTTTATGGGATAAACTCAGAATACACTCTCCATATTGGTGGTCTTATGTATATGAAAGATCACCACTTTTCCCAGAGGTACATTCTATACTCCAGTTAATACGACCGACCCTAGAGCAACCACTTGAAGTTGCAGCTCCACCATTGATTCAAGAAAAACTGTACGAACTGAGTAATTTAGCTTTCCAAATTAGGTTAAATGGAAGAAGCGAAGATCGTGAAAAATACATAAGAACAGCGGCTTCACTAAAATGTTTTCCTCCAACTCTACGCTATTACATTGAAGCAGTTGAAGCTCATGCAAAATTTTCTGACTATTTGCTTTACGCTACCCCATTACCTAACGAGGTTGAAAAGGTATTAAAGCTCATAGAGGGCATCTCAAGTTGCCCTAAAGGGGGGATTAGGTATTTAGAAAAATTTCAGCATCTTAACTTGGACTATGCTCCACCTCTACATAAGGATGCTTTAGAGATCATTCGAAGTGATGAAGGGCAACACGTTGAGTTTAAATCATGTTATTTGTCTTCCAACACTATTCGGCGCTATGATAAAAATAACATGGACAAACAACGAATTACCTCTGTGGTAGCTTTTCTAAACTCAAATGGCGGCAATTTATTCATTGGTGTTGATGATGACTTGTCGATTCATGGGATTGAAGAGGAGCTAGAGCACTATCATAATTCTTCTGAAGACAAGTTTGTGATGCAACTAACTTCTCTTTTTCGAGATAAGATCTCCATGCGTGCTATCAACGATGACCAATCAAAAACAATATCAAAGCCAAGCGAACTACTATCCACTACTCTAGTGCCGATCTATGGTCATACAGTCGCTTGGGTTAAGATAAAGCCATCAAAAGATTACTTATTCTTTTACCAAGAGAAGGTGGGTAGAGAACACTTCTATATTTGCTCTGGTCGCAATAAGCAAAAAGTAAAGCCTGATGATATCGAGTATTATCTGGCCCTACAAAGGGCTGTTCGTTGAAGGATAATGTCCCGCTCTGTAGGGTTCAGACTTACTTTATTAATCGAAATCGGCTGAGTTAGAGCAAAGCCTAAAACACATCTGCCCCGTTCCTAGCTAGGGATGCCAATTCGCCGATTTCAACTTACTGAATATTTTTCAGTCCATTCGGGTAATAAAGGTTTGCTCGTCATCCACAAAAGCTACAAAGCCGCCGTGATAGATAAACACCCGACCACGCCCCTCAACTAGACAGGCAAGCTGTGGGTTCAAATCTTCTTCGTTGTCCTGGCTTTGAAAAGAGCCGGTATCTGTGATCACGCCGCTGAGTATAGGCAAATATCCATAAGCACGCTTGGCTTGATCGATCAGGTTCAATTCGCTGTCGATAGAGAAGCAAGAGGTGATCGCACCAGCGTCTTCGATGAATATAGGTTTCAGTTCTTCAAAAGCTGTAATCACCAGCCAGTCGATGCCGTTAACATGATGGATAAACATAGAGTTACTCGATAATTTTGATGCGGAGATTCTATCACTATCAGGTGCAGAGCGTAGTAGAAATTTAGTTGCTAAAGGCGGTAATTCTATGCCATTTTCGGACGTTCACTAGACCACTCGATACACGTTTTTGTCCATTTTCGTTTCAGCCTGATCGGACTGAAACTTGTGATCACCAAGCGATTCTGTCGTACCTTAATTACCAAGCGAATCGAGTGAACATAGCAGTTCGAAAGCTCGTTAAGCGGTTCCAAAGCAGAGCCGGTACTAGTAGAACCGACTCCGTTTGCAAATTAAGAGTTACTTGTTGTTTAGGTAGTCTAAAACAACTTCATGATGGTCTTTGGTTTTGAACTTATTGAAAACGTGTTCAATCACGCCGTCTTCGTTGATTAGGAAACTGATTCGGTGGAGTTCATTGTAGACTTTGCCCATGGTCTAAGGTGGTGCTCAAAAACACGGGTGAACTTTGCCCTCCCGAAGAGCAAGAGATTGTTAAGAAAATTACATCTTTTCGACAAGTGATAATAGAAGAACTGATGAAATACCGGCACATAGTTTTGACAGAGTAGAAAAATTATCTAAAGGTGAATTTGTTGAAATTGAAGTCGATTTATCCCCATTAGGATTAGTTTTTTATCCTGGAGAACAAATTCGATTTATGATTAGTTCTCGTAAACTTATGGGAACATTGATGCCTGCAATAGATGAGTATGTAGGAGCAAATAAGGGTCAACACATTGTTCATTGTGGTGGGGAAATATGCGTCTTACTTACAATTACCAGTTTTAGGTAAATAGTTCATCTTCAAGTTGTCATTTTTAATAAACCTCAGCAGTATTTCTGAGGTTTTTACGAACAGAAGCTATGAATTCTAAGCGAACTCTAAGGTTAAATGGGCCATACATCTATCGTGGTCGGGGGCTAAGCTTTATTCTCAGGACTTCGAGTTGAGCCTATCCAATCTTTAATTTCTATAGCATAGGTAGAGTGTGCTTTTTCATACATTTGTTTAGAAAGCATTAAAATAGATTGTTCCGCTAACACTTTTTCCATTTGGTACTGAGCTTTTCTCATTACTGAATGAATACCGCAGATGCCTTCGCATGCCCAACTCGGTACGTCATCGGTGAAAATGTTCATACGCTGACGGATTTCTTTACATTCAAAAATAGATTTCTCACCATCAATTGCAATCGCTATATCAAGCACGCTTATGTCTGCTGGAGACTTAGCAAGCTTATAGCCACCTTTGCGACCTTCCGAACTCTCGACTAGCCCAGCTTTTGAGAACTTAGTAAATATTTTTCCCAAATAATCATAAGGTACGCCTTGCAACTTTGCTGCTTCTCGAACTGACATCTCCCTAGGCATACCTTCTTCATCAACCATGTTCACCAAACAGTGAATCCCGTACTCGACGCCCGAGCTGTAAAAAGCCATGAGTTTCCCTCTATATCTAATCACTTGGCAGTGTAAATCACTCACTTGCTATAAGCATAAAGAAATTGATCAAAAAAATAAACTACGACCAATGTTGTCGCAGTTTATTTTTTCTTGTATGCTTCGAAAAAATGATGAGACAGAAGCTAACGAGGAATCTCAAATGAACAAAGAAATAGTGATTGTAGGTGCAGGGTTTGCGGGTATGTGGGCAGCTTTAAGTGCAGCGCGTTTGGCAAAGCTAAAGAATGCGGATGACATCAATGTTACCGTTATTGCTCCAGTGGCAGAGCTACGTGTTCGTCCACGTTTTTATGAATCAAAAGTACATACACTGGTATCTCCACTGATGCCTGTATTCGATACGATAGGGGTTAAATTTGTTTCAGGTGTAGTCACGAATATCGAGTCAGAAAAACAACAAGTAGTTTATCTAGACGAAAAGAATCACTCTGTGACTAAGGGCTATGACAGACTTGTACTAGCGGCAGGTTCAAACCTCCGCAGAGACATGGTGAAAGGTATTACAGAAAATGCTTTCGACCTCGATCAAATCGATACCGCATCATTGCTTGAACAACACATTAACGATTTAGCAAGTAAGCCTTCATCTAAATCTCGCAATACTGTTGTGGTTTGCGGCGGGGGATTCACAGGAATTGAAATTGCTACGGAACTGCCTTCCAGGCTCAAAGCGATGTTTGGTGAAAGTGAACCGGTCAGAGTAATTATCGTTGAACGTAACAATCAAATCGGCACCAATTACAGCCAAGAGCTTCAGAATGTAATCAAACAAGCTACGGACGCTCTTGAGATTGAATGGATGCTTAATGCGCAAATTGAAGAAATTACTTCAAATGGCTTACTACTGTGTACTGGTGAGGAAATTCAGTCAGATACCGTAATTTGGACGGCCGGAGTTAAAGCAAATGATCTGACTGACATGTTCTCGAAACAGCAAGGACCTCAGGGCCGATTAATTGTAGAGCCGTCATTGAAAGTGAAAGAGCAGTCGAATGTATTCGCAACCGGTGATGTAGCCTACGCAGCGACGGATGATAAAGGCAATTACACTCTTATGAGTTGTCAGCACGCAATATTAATGGGTAAGTTCGCTGGGCATAATGTAGCAGCTAGCTTGTTGGATTGTGATTACTTGCCATACAAACAAGAAAACTATGTTACCTGTTTAGACCTTGGTTCATGGGGGGCTGTGTTTACTGAAGGTTGGGAGCAGAAAGTCAAATCGATAAAAGAAGAAGCTAAAGCAATTAAAATCTCAATTACAAATGAACTTATATACCCGCCTAAAGCAGATCTAGAGGTAATAATGGAGCAAGCCGATCCCCTTGCCCCTTGGGTATAAGTAACGCCATAGAACATTAAAGTACACAGGCAAAACGAACTTATCGGATTTGTCTGTGTACTTTTAATTATCTTATTCTGATAGCTAAAGTAGCGCTTTTAATCGTGAGCTTACGGGAAGATAGCTTACATCGGTGCGCAGAGTTGGCTCCAGAC
>ERZ1673961.462-NODE-462-length-16426-cov-6.084601_pt1 | contig 16426 bp, 14 predicted proteins | sample MGYA00580189_ERZ1673961 | MGnify/ENA primary metagenome ERZ1673961 (study PRJEB41334, sample SAMN05608105) | rock metagenome | biome: terrestrial subsurface; feature: shale formation; material: shale | place: USA: Pennsylvania ... | reverse complement strand
AGCTGGATAGAGTACCTGGCTACGAACCAGGCGGTCAGAGGTTCGAATCCTCTCGAGCGCGCCATTCTTATAAAGCCTCGCATTCGCGAGGCTTTTTTATTTACATCTCGTTATCATTTTGTTTATCTCTTCTTTACAACTCATTGTTTTTATTGGGCTGCTTGCCACTTTATTAACCACATCTCAATTTTCATTTTGAATCTTCATTAATCTAGTCATATTGGCCACAAAAGTTAGAAAGTGTATCGGTTATTTCACGACATTTTGTGATTTGTGTGACGAATCTTTCACCGATTTTGTGGATCGCCCGCAACTGTGCAGTGAACAAAATTGACAATTTTTCACCAAAATTGATAATTTCGGTTCACATGCCGACGCGGAATGGTCGTTCGTGTTCGGTATATGTTGTCAGGATGACACAGAAAGGAAGCAAAATGACTAATATTGGAAGCCTGCTAGTAGATGCGGCCACCCTGATGGTTACGGGGATGTCGGTCGTATTTCTATTCCTCACCATTCTGGTTTACCTCGTTCGATTTATGTCTAAATTGGTACCACAAGAAGTACCACCATCGTTCGTCGCACCAGTCCCAGCGAAAAAAGTGAACCCCACCTCTGCTGCTGTCAGCCCTCAGGTTGTGGCTGCTATTTCCGCTGCCGTACATCAATACCGTACTTCAGCGTCGAAGTAGTAAGGATTAAAAGGAGTTATACGCATGTTTAAACCTCTCGCTATTACTGATGTCGTCCTACGCGACGCGCATCAATCCCTGTTCGCGACGCGCCTGCGTCTCGAGGATATGCTGCCGATTGCGGCAGAACTGGATAAAGTGGGTTACTGGTCGTTGGAAACCTGGGGTGGTGCTACTTTTGATGCTTGTATTCGTTACTTGGGAGAAGATCCTTGGGAACGTTTGCGCGCTCTGAAGCAAGCGATGCCAAATACACCGATGCAAATGCTGCTGCGCGGCCAGAACCTGTTGGGCTATCGCCACTATGCGGATGATGTGGTGGCGAAATTTGTGGAACGTGCTCACACCAACGGTATGGATGTGTTCCGTATCTTTGATGCGATGAATGATGTCCGCAATTTTGAAAAAGCGGTTAAAGCCACGATAGAAGTCGGTGCGCACGCACAGGGGACGCTCTCTTACACGACTAGCCCGGTACACAACACCGATACCTGGGTTGATCTGGCCAAACGTTTGGAAGATCTGGGTTGCCACTCGCTGTGTATTAAAGATATGTCGGGTCTGCTTAAACCGTATGAAGCGGAAGAGCTGATCCGTCGCATTAAAGCATCTTGTTCTGTACCGTTGGCGCTGCATTGCCATGCCACCACTGGATTGTCGACAGCGACGGCAATCAAAGCCGTAGAAGCCGGCATTGATATTCTCGATACCGCTATCTCATCAATGAGCCAGACCTACGGCCATACTCCCACCGAAACGGTGGTGGCAATGCTGCAAGGTACTGAACGTGATACAAACTTGAAATTGGAACAACTTGATCCGATTGCTGCTTATTTCCGTGATGTCCGTAAAAAGTACGCCAAATTTGAAGGCCAGCTCAAGGGCGTGGATTCCCGTATTCTGATTGCTCAGGTACCGGGTGGTATGCTGACCAACATGGAGAGCCAACTCAAAGAGCAGGGCGCGGCGGATCGTATGGATGAAGTGCTGCAAGAGATTCCGCGTGTGCGTGAAGATCTCGGTTTCATTCCGTTGGTGACCCCAACGTCTCAAATCGTTGGTACACAGGCGGTTATCAATGTCCTGACTGGTGAGCGTTACAAGAGCATCACGAAGGAAACTGCAGGCGTACTGAAAGGTGAGTACGGCGCGGCTCCAGCACCCGTAAACGCAGCGTTGCAAGCCAAGGTACTTGATGGCGCAGAAGCAATCACTTGCCGTCCGGCAGATTTGCTACACGCTGAAATGGACCATCTGACTACCGATTTGCTGGCTAAAGCCAAAGCAGACGGTATTTCATTGGCAGAAGATGTGGTCGATGACGTGCTGACTTACGCCTTGTTCCCTCAGGTAGGACTCAAGTTCCTGAAAAATCGTCATAATCCGGACGCTTTTGAGCCAGATCCAGGTTGTGAACCTGCGCCAGCAGCGGCACCTGTCGTATCGGCATCGAGCAGAGGTGTGGAAACTTACAGCGTACGCGTTGATGGACAGGTATATAACGTTGAAGTTGGCCCCCAAGGTCAGCTCACTTCAGTGATTCCTACAGCAGCAACCCAAGCGGCTCCGGTTATCGCACCCGCTGAGACTGTATCGGATGCGGAAGCCGTTCCGGCTCCTTTGGCGGGGAATATTTTCAAAATCAACGTCCAAACGGGTAGTGAAGTCGCGGAAGGCGATATTTTGATCGTGCTGGAAGCGATGAAGATGGAAACTGAAATTCGCGCTGCACGAGGCGGTGTGGTTCAGGATCTGCACGTCAAAGAGGGTGACTCTGTGACGGTTGGCGCACCTTTGCTTAGTCTGGCGTAAGGGAGAACCATGGACGGATTAATGACCTTATGGTCAGAGACGGGCATTGCCAATTTTGAATTTGGTCAGATCATCATGATCATGGTTGGCTGTTTGCTGCTGTTTCTGGCGATTCGTAAAGGGTTTGAACCTTTGTTGCTGTTGCCGATTGGTTTTGGGGCCGTGTTGGCCAACATTCCGAACGCTGGTTTTACTGAACCGGGTGGCCTGTTGTACTACGTTTATCACGTGGGGATTGAATCCGGGGTTTTCCCGCTGTTGATCTTCATGGGCGTAGGGGCGATGACGGATTTTGGCGCGCTGATCGCTAACCCGAAAACGTTATGGTTGGGGGCGGCGGCGCAGTTGGGTATTTTTGCCACTCTGTTTGGGGCCATCATGCTGAACTACGTGCCGGGTATGGAATTCACCATGGCAGATGCCTCATCGATTGCGATTATCGGTGGTGCGGATGGCCCGACGGCTATCTTCCTTGCCAGCCAGCTATCGCCAGACTTACTCGGGGCGATTGCTGTGGCAGCTTATAGCTACATGGCACTGGTGCCTATCATTCAACCGCCAATTATGAAAGCGTTGACCACGCCAGAGGAACGTCAGATCAAAATGGCTCAGCTGCGCCATGTCGGAAAGACGGAGAAAATCATCTTTCCATTGGTGGTGTTGCTGATGACGATACTCTTTCTTCCTGCAGCGACGCCACTGGTCGGGATGTTCTGTCTGGGCAACCTGATGCGTGAAGCGGGTGTGGTTGAACGTTTGTCTAAGACGGCGCAGAACGAGCTGATCAATATTGTGACGATTTTCCTCGGACTTGGTGTTGGTTCGAAATTGCAGGCCGATAAGTTCCTCAATCTGGAAACGCTCGGTATTCTGGCACTGGGTGCGGCGGCGTTCAGTATTGGTACGGCTGGCGGCGTGATCATGGCGAAGATCCTCAACAAGTTCTCCAAGGAAGACATCAACCCATTGATTGGAGCCGCAGGCGTGTCTGCAGTTCCTATGGCGGCGCGAGTGGTGAATAAAGTGGGACTGGAAGCCAATCCTCAGAACTTCCTGCTGATGCATGCCATGGGACCTAACGTCGCTGGTGTGCTGGGTTCGGCGGTGGCCGCAGGCGTGTTGTTGGCTCTGGTCGGTTAATCTCTGGTTAAATTGCGAACTGAGAGTTAACGATCATAAAGAAAATGGTATATATTCAAGGGGATGCTTCGGCATCCCTTTTTATTTGCCTCGATAGGGACCCTGGAAATGGACAACAAGCAGATCGCAATTACCCAGTTCGGCGGGCCGGAAGTGCTCGCGATTCAAACCTCCGCTATTCCTGAGCCTCAGGCGGGTGAAGTGTTAGTGAAAGTCGCATTTGCGGGCATCAACCCTATCGATGTGAAAACTCGTGCTGGTCTTGGTTGGGCGGCGGCGCAGAACAAAGACAACCTTCCTTGGGTTCCGGGCTATGACATCTCTGGCACAGTGGTCAGAGTGGGAGATGAAGTCAGTGAGCTCAAAGCCGGGGTCAGTGTGGCTGGCTTTATTGGCTTTCCGTTACGTGGCGGCGGTTACAGCCAATATGTGTGTGTACCGGAAAAAGAACTCAGCATCATCCCCGATGCCGTGACGCTAGAAGCCGCTGCCGTCTTGCCTCTGGCGGGGCAAACCGCTGCGCTGGCGCTCAATAAAGCGCAGGTCAAAGAAGGCGACCGCGTGCTAATTCTCGCTGGTGCCGGAGGGGTTGGTCATCTGGCGGTGCAAATCGCGATTGCGGCGAAAGCCGAAGTGTATACCACCTGTAGCGAAAGCAATCTTGATTATCTGGCGACCTTGGGCGCGCATGCGATCAACTATAATTTTGCGCCGGTTTCCCAGCGTCTCGAACAAGTCGATGTCCTGATTGATCTGGTCGGCGGCGATGCGGCGCTGGATGCACTCAAATGTCTTAACGATAATGCCCGCGTGGTGACGGTACCGACGTTGAGTGCGGAGCTTATTTGCGAGAAAGCGAAAATGCTCGGCTTTGAAGCCACCGGTATGCTGGTGGATCCCAATCCCGAGCAGCTTAATACCATGTTGTACATGGTTAGTGTCGGGCTATTGAAGACCGAAATTCAACAGGTGTATCCGATGAGTGACGTGCAGCAAGCTCACACTCAGATTGAGTCCGGGCACACTCGAGGCAAGGTGTTGCTTGATATGCAATGCTAGAGTGGTTTAACTCTGGCTTTACCGAACTGGCACTGCTGTTTTCCAATTCCGCCCTCTGGGTGCTGTTCCTCGGGGGCTTTCTGAGTGCGACCCTGTTGCCCGGCGGGTCAGAGGCGGCACTGGTTGCGACCTTATCTCTGCAACAATATTCCGTATTTTGGGTGATTGTGGTCGCCACTGTGGGTAATACCCTCGGTGGTGTCACCAACTATTGGTTGGGTTTATGGCTGCCCAACCGAACTGAACACGAAAAACAAGGTCATAAAGCATTAGCCTGGCTGAATAAACACGGCTATTGGGCGTTGCTGTTTAGTTGGTTGCCAATTATTGGCGACCCTCTCTGTCTGGCAGCTGGCTGGCTTCGCATGAATTGGTTTCCCGTCTTTACTCTTATTCTGATTGGTAAAGCATTACGTTATTCGCTGCTGGCTGCTCTCTTTTATGGTTTTTTCTAAGGAGAAGTCATGAGAAAACTCTGGTTTGGTGCTTTTTCTCTTATCGCTTTGTACGGCTGCACATCGACAACGGCACCTGTTTCGCTTTTCTCATCTCTACCTTCCGGTGTTTCACTGGTTGAAAAAGTGGATGCACAACCGGGAAAAGTGATGATCCCGTACTCCAAGTACCGTCTTGATAATGGGTTGACGGTGATTCTGTCGCCGGATCACTCTGATCCATTGGTGCATGTGGATGTGACTTACCATGTAGGCTCGGCGCGCGAGGTGGCGGGTAAGTCCGGATTTGCCCATTTCTTTGAACACATGATGTTCCAGGGCTCGAAACATGTCGGCGATCAACAGCATTTCCGTATCATTACTGAAGCGGGTGGTTCATTGAATGGTACCACCAACCGTGACCGCACCAACTACTACGAGACGGTGCCGTCCAATCAGTTGGAAAAAGTGTTGTGGCTGGAATCGGATCGCATGGGCTTTTTGCTGGATGCGGTGTCGCAGCGCAAATTCGAAATTCAGCGCGATACAGTGAAAAACGAGCGCGCGCAAAACTATGACAACCGTCCCTATGGTTTGATCTGGGAGAAAATGAGTGAGGCCATCTATCCGGAAGGTCACCCATATTCCTGGCAAACGATTGGTTACGTGCAAGATCTGGATCGGGTTGACGTCAATGATCTGAAAGCTTTTTTCCTGCGCTGGTACGGACCGAACAATGCGGTATTAACCATTGGTGGTGATATTGATGTGGATAAAACGCTGGCGTGGGTGAGCAAATACTTTGGCTCGATTCCGAAAGGACCAGAAGTGGATAATGCACCGAAGCAGCCAGCGAGCTTACCGCAGGATCGTTTTATCACCCTGCAGGATCGTATTCAGCAACCTATGGTGGTGATTGGCTGGCCAACTGCGTATCGCGGTGCCGAGGATCAGGCCTCATTGGACGCCTTAGCAAAAGTGTTGGGTAGCGGATCCAACAGTCTGCTCTATCAGAATCTGGTTAAAACGCAAAAAGCGGTTGATGCGGGTGCCTTCCAGGATTGTGCGGAGCTGGCGTGTACTTTCTACGTTTACGCGATGGCACCTTCGGGTGACAAAGCACAGCTTAAACCGCTGTATCACGAGTTGATGCAGACGTTGCAGCAATTCAAGCAATCGGGTGTTGATAAAGCACGTCTGGAGCAGATTAACGGCATGGCGGAAGCCAACGCGGTATTTGCGCTGGAAAGTGTGCAAGGCAAAGTCACTCAGTTAGCGAGTAACCAGACTTTCTACGGTCAGCCGGATCGCATCGAAACGCAATTGGCCGAATTACGCGCCGTCTCTCCGCAGTCGGTGTCGCAGGTGTTTAACCAGTACCTCGATGGTCAGCATAAAGTCACACTGAGCGTCGTGCCAAAAGGTCAAACGCAACTGGCGGTTCAAGCGGATAACTTTACACCGCCAGAGCGGGCTGTACCTGAGTATCACAAAATTAGCGACAGTGACCTTCATTATCGCGCAGTGAAGGACAATTTCGATCGTTCACTAATGCCTAAAGTCGCAGAAGCTGTGCAGGCGCATATGCCGCCGCTGTATGACATCTACTTTGATAACGGAGCTGAACTGCTGGGTACCCAGACGACCGAAACGCCAACCGTGCTGGTGGAAATCAAACTGCCAGCGGGGGAACGCCACGTGGTGCCGGGCAAAGAAGGGTTAGCTAATCTGACCGCAGCAATGCTGGAAGAAGGTTCCACCACCCGCGGTGTAGAACAGATTCAGGCACAACTGGATAAGTTAGGTTCTCAGGTCAGCGTCAATGCCAATGCGTATTCCACCAGTATTGTGATTTCGAGCCTGAAAAAGAACCTGGCCGAAACCATGAATGTGGTTGAAGAGGTGCTGTTCAAACCTGGCTTCAGAAAAGAGGACTTTAACCGCATCAAGCAGCAAATGATCCAGGGCGTGGTGTATCAGCATCAGCAGCCTAGCTGGCTGGCTTCGCAGGCGACACGTCAGGTATTGTTCGGGGATTCAATTTTTGCTCGGGCCAGTGATGGTACGGAGGCTTCGATTGCGGCTCTGACACTTGATGATGTGAAGAATTTCTACCGTAAATACTACACGCCACATGGCGCGCAGATTGTGGTTGTGGGAGACATCGGTAAACGCGAAGTGCGTAAGCAACTGCAGTTCTTTGCCAACTGGCACGGGGAGGCGTCTCCGCTTCTGCGTCCGCAAGTGGTGCCGAATCTCGGTGGTCAGAAAATCTACTTAGTCGACAAGCCGGGAGCGCCACAAACCATTGTTCGCTTAGTGCGTCGTGGGTTGCCGTTTGATGCCACTGGTGAGCTTTATCTCAGCCAGCTTTCCAACTTTAATCTGGCGGGCAACTTCAACAGCCGTATCAACCAGAACCTGCGTGAGGACAAAGGCTACACCTATGGTGCCAGCAGCTATTTTGTCAGCAACCGAGAGGTCGGTGGGATTGTGTTCAATGCTCAAGTGCGCGCCGACTCGACTGTGCCATCGATCATTGAGATGGAAAAAGAGATGGACCGCTTCAGCAAACAAGGAATGACCAACGAGGAAATGAAATTTTTACGCCTCGCGGTCGGTCAACAAGATGCTCTGAGTTACGAAACGCCATCACAGAAAGCGCAGTTACTCAGTAGTATTCTGACTTACAGCTTAGATAAAGATTATCTGCAGCAACGCAATGACATCGTCAAAAGCGTGGATAAGTCGACACTGGATGAACTGGCGGCGAAATGGTTTGTACCCGCGGATTATCAAATCATTGTTGTGGGAGATGCCAAATCGCTGAAGCCACAGCTAGAAAAGTTAACTATTCCCGTAGAAGAGCTTGAAATCATCCGCTAGAGTACACATTAAAGAGGAGGCGAAGTTCCGCCTCCTGCTTCTATCGTGGCGGGTTAAGCTCAGCTTCATTGGATTTATACACATATAAGCGAATCTCATTTTGACTAATTTTGCCGCGCGACTTGAACGAGTTGCTAATCAACCTGAAGTGTTTCAACAGTTTGGCCGAGGCGTTGAACGTGAAACGCTGCGTTACACTCCTGAGGGGGCAATTGCTCAAACACCTCATCCAACAGCACTGGGTTCGGCACTGACCAATAACTGGATCACGACGGATTTCGCAGAATCTCTGCTGGAGTTCATCACTCCGGTTTCTCATGACGTCCAGGCGCTGATGTCGCAACTGGCGGACATTCATCATTTTGCCCAGACGAAGATTGGTGAAGAAAAATTGTGGCCTCTCTCAATGCCGTGTTATGTCGGCAGCGAAGACGATATTACGTTGGCGCAATATGGCACTTCCAACTCCGGACGCATGAAAACACTATACCGTACTGGCCTCAAACGCCGTTACGGCAGCCTGATGCAAATCATTTCTGGTGTGCATTTCAACTTTTCCTTCCCGGATTCGTTCTGGGATGCCCTGTATGGTGAACAGTCAGAGGAAGAGCGTCAGGCCACGAAATCGGACGCCTATTTTGCGCTGATCCGTAACTATTACCGCTTTGGCTGGTTAATTCCTTATTTCTTTGGTGCTTCACCTGCGCTGTGTTCGTCGTTCATTCAGGGGCGCGAAACGTCACTGGAGTTTGAGAACATCGGCCATACGTTGTATCTGCCGCATGCGACATCACTGCGTTTGAGCGATCTGGGTTACACCAACCACGCGCAAAGTGTGCTGCGAATTGGTTTCAATGGAATTGAGCAATATCTGACTGGCCTCAATGCGGCCATTCGCACACCTTCCGATGAGTTTGCCCGCATTGGGGTGAAAGTCGATGGTGAGTACCGTCAGCTTAATAGCAATGTGCTGCAGATTGAAAATGAACTGTATGCTCCGATCCGTCCTAAACGTGTGGCAAAAAGTGGCGAAAAGCCGTCTGAAGCGCTGGCTCGTGGTGGCGTGGAATACATCGAAGTTCGTTCGCTGGATGTGAACCCATTCAGCCCGGTCGGTATTACCGAGCAGCAGGTTCGTTTCCTCGACCTATTCCTGACTTGGACTGCGCTGTCGGATTCAGATCCGATGGACAATTGCGAACTGGAATGTTGGCGTGATAACTGGAGCAAAGTAGTACTGGAAGGGCGTAAGCCTGGTCTGGAGCTGCAAATTGGCTGTCACGGTGAGAAATTATCGCTGCAAGCTTGGGCCAAACGCGTATTTGCTGATTTGTCTCTGATTGCTGAACTGATGGATTCAGTGCATGGCGGCAGTGCATATCAGGATGTGTGTCGCGAGCTGGAAAGCTGGATCGATCATCCGGAACGTACGTTGTCAGCACAAATTCTGGAGCTGACCAAACAGCACGGCGGATTAGGGAAAACGGGGTGTGCGCTGGGGCTGAAATACCGTGAACATAACCTGAATCATCAATACGAGGCATACTCTGCCCAGTTGATGGAAGAGGAAGTAGTGCGTTCTGTGGCAGCTCAGAAGCAGATTGAGCAACAAGACGAACTCAGCTTTGATGCCTTTCTTGAACACTACTTTGCCTACCTAAAATAACATGGCGGTGGCGGCGAAATGGTTATCTGTTGGCACACTTCTGCTTTTGGCGGGGTGTGCGACGTCGCCACCCAGCAAACAGAACAACCTATGTGAAATCTTTCGTGAAAAGCCGCAGTGGTATGAAGATGCGGTGGAGATGCAGGATGAATGGGGGACTCCGATTCAGATTGCAATGGCGATCATCAAACAGGAAAGCAGTTTCCGCCATGATGCGAAGCCACCGAAAGATTATCTATTAGGTTTTATTCCATGGGGTCGGGTCAGCAGTGCCTATGGCTATGCTCAGGCGCAAGACCCTGCCTGGGACGATTTCCAGCGAGCCACGGACTACGGCGGTTCGCGCACCAATTTTGATGATTCGTTAATGTTTATCGGCTGGTACACCAGCGAAACACAAAAAACACTTGGGGTATCGAAGTGGGATACCTATCATCAATATCTCGCTTATCATGAAGGACGAGGTGGCTTTAAACGCAAAAGTTACCAATCGAAACCGACTTTGATCAAAGTGGCTCGTAAAGTCGAGCAACAGGCAAAAGATTACGGATGGCAACTGAAACAGTGCCGTCAGGAATTAGAAGACAACCGAAGCTGGTTTTTCTGAACTGGCATGCAATGGAGAAAGGACAATGCCATTATTAGACAGTTTTACCGTCGATCACACTCGTATGAACGCACCGGCTGTGCGTGTTGCGAAAACCATGCAGACGCCAAAAGGCGACACCATTACGGTGTTTGATCTGCGTTTTACGATGCCAAACAAAGACATTCTGTCAGAGAAAGGGATTCACACTCTTGAGCATCTTTACGCGGGCTTTATGCGCGCGCATCTGAACGGTGCGAACGTGGAAATCATCGATATTTCCCCAATGGGCTGCCGTACAGGTTTTTACATGAGCCTGATTGGTGCGCCAAGTGAAGAACAGGTGGCTGCCGCCTGGTTGGCTGCAATGCAAGATGTACTGAAAGTGGAAAGTCAGGACAAGATTCCTGAGCTGAACGAATACCAGTGTGGCACGGCAGCGATGCACTCGCTGACGGAAGCTAAAGCGATTGCAGAGAAAGTGATAGCCGCAGGCATTCAGGTCAACAAGAATGATGAACTGGCACTGCCAGAGTCAATGTTGAAAGAGTTGAAAGTACACTAGGGCTAAGAACGTGAAAAAGGCTTGGGATGACCAAGCCTTTTTTGTATGCGTTGTGAGTGCGAGTAACGCTACGCCTTCTTATTTTTGCGTGGATACACTCGAACCAGTTTGATACGGTTTTCTTCCAGCTCGACGATCTCCATTGGGTGACCAGCGACTTTGACACTCAGGTGACTGGCTGGAATCTCTTCGAGATGTTCCAGAATCAAACCGTTCAGTGTGCGTGGACCATCGGTCGGGAATTTCCACTTCAGGCTCTTGTTGATATCACGAATATTGGCGCTGCCTTCAATCAAAAAGCTGCCATCGCCTTGCGGTGTAATTTCATCCGCTAAACTCGGCGCAATGGATGTGGTGAACTCGCCGACAATCTCTTCCAGAATATCTTCCAAGGTGATGAGACCAATAATGTCACCGTACTCATCCACGATGAGGCCGATGCGCTCTTTGTTGCGTTGGAACTTAAGCAACTGCACGTTAAGTGGTGTGCCTTCCGGAATGAAATACACTTCATCGGCGGCACGCAATAACGTTTCTTTGGTGAACTCATTTTTCTCCAACACGAAGCGCGCCGCTTCACGCAAACGCAACATGCCGACCACTTCATCAATATGATCGCGATACAACACCACTCGGCCATGAGGTGAGTGGGTTAGCTGACGCACAATTGATTTCCAGTCATCGTTAATGTTGATGCCAGTAATTTCATTGCGCGGAATCATAATGTCGTTGACGGTAACGTGTTCCAGATCGAGGATCGACAGCAACATGTCCTGGTGGCGGCGTGGGATCAGGCCGCCAGCCTCATTCACCACCGTACGCAGTTCTTCTGAGCTGAGCGGGTCATCGCCACCATGCTGCGCAGACAGACCCAGCAGACGAATAAAACCGTTGGTAATAAAGTTGACGAACACCACCAGCGGCGACATCACTTTCATCAGAATAGAGAGCAGAATACTGCTGGCGTAAGAGACGCGTTCCGGATACAGCGCCGCCAGTGTTTTCGGCGTGACTTCGGCAAACACCAGAATCACTAAGGTGAGCACACCAGTAGCAATCGCAACGCCGATATCGCCATACAAGCGCATGCCCAAAATGGTGGCGATTGCGGAGGCCAGAATGTTAACCAGGTTGTTACCGATCAGAATCAGGCCGATCAAACGGTCAGGACGGCCAAGCAGCTTTTCAACGCGTTTGGCCCCTTTGTGGCCAGTGTTCGCTAAGTGCTTTAGGCGATAACGGTTCAGCGACATCATGCCTGTCTCTGAACCGGAGAAGTAGGCGGAAATAATAATAAGACACGCGAGTAGCGCAAATAAGATACCCGTTGATATGTCGTCCAAAACGCTTGTTTTCCTTATAACTGTTTTCGGTAATTAATGGCCTATCCCAGGCGGGGTGTCAATGTCGATTAAGGTCTAACCCGTTGACCTTAGCGCAGAATAATCTCTCTGACAAATCGGCTGCCAAAGTACGCCAGTGTCAGTAAGGTCGCACCGGCAACAGCAAACCAGGTAACTTTGCGTCCGCGCCAGCCTTTCTGATAGTGACCCCAAAGTAGGATGGAATACACAATCCAGGCAATGAAGGAGAGGATGCCTTTATGCGCCTTCCCTTGGGCAAACATATCCTGTACGAACACAAAACCAGTGATCAGTGTCCCGGTCAGCAGCAGGTTACCGATCAGAATGATCTTAAACAGCTGACGCTCGACCATGAGCAGTGGCGGCAGGTTAGGGTTAATGGTCAGCCCTTTTTTCTTCTTCAGCTTGTAGTCCAGCCAGGCTAGCTGCAACGCATAGAGAGCACCAATCGACAAGGTAGAGTAGGAGAAAAGTGCTAAAGAAATGTGAAACATCAGCTTGGGATCATTTTCCAAATGGGTAATGAAGGTTCCGGGTAGGAACGCCGCCGCTGACAGATTAATGGCAGAGAAGCTGTACACCACTGGCAGTAAAAACCACAGTCGTGCTTTGAACATTGCCAGGCTCATGACCAGTGAAATAATAAAGCTGATCAGCGAGGCCACGTTGAGGATACTTAGGTTTTGACCACTGCCGTGCAGGATCAGGTCACTCAACAGCCAGGCGTGAAACAACAGCGCCAGTGCGGCACTGATAAACACCGTTTTAGCTTTGATCCCGGTTTGGTTGGCCAGCCCTGGCACGATCGTCGCGATTGACAGTACATACAAGATGGCGGCAACGATAGCGATTAAGTTGTCCATGCTTCTCACAAAAATGGTTGCTGAATTAGCGAATTATACCCTGCCTAACCCCAATGAGCTACGCCGGATCGTGATCGATTTTGAGAGTTGAGATATCGCGATATAGCCCAATCTTATAAAGAAACGTGGATGCAACCTCGCAATGGGTATGCCTATTCATTTGGCTAAGGTATACTCACCGATATTAATCGCCTTATCGCGAAGAGAAAAAGATGTTTGAGAATTTAACGGATCGATTATCCAAAACGCTGAAAAATATCAGCGGTAAAGGTCGTCTTACTGAAGACAACATTAAAGAGACGTTACGCGAAGTACGTATGGCTCTGCTGGAAGCAGACGTTGCGTTGCCGGTCGTACGTGAATTTGTCAGCCGTGTAAAAGAGAAAGCGGTTGGCGTTGAAGTTTCAAAATCCCTGACGCCAGGCCAGGAATTCATCAAAATCGTTCGCGGTGAACTCGAAGCGGTGATGGGTGAGTCCAATGAAGCTTTGAATCTGGCGGCTCAGCCACCGGCAGTGATTCTGATGGCGGGTTTGCAGGGGGCGGGTAAAACCACCTCGGTCGGTAAACTGTCGAAGCTGCTGAAAGAGCGCGATAAGAAGAAAGTGCTGGTGGTTTCAGCTGACGTATATCGCCCTGCGGCGATCAAACAGTTGGAAACGCTGGCCAATGATCTCGAGGTGGATTTCTTCCCATCGTCTCCGGATCAAAAGCCGATTGATATTGCTAATGCAGCGATTGACCATGCGAAGAAGAAATTCTTTGATGTGCTGATAGTCGATACCGCGGGTCGTCTGGCGATTGACGAGCAGATGATGGGCGAAATCCAAGATCTGCATAAAGCGATTAAGCCAGTTGAAACGCTATTTGTGGTCGATGCAATGACCGGCCAGGATGCAGCCAACACGGCGAAGGCGTTTGGTGATGCACTGCCGCTAACCGGTGTGATTCTGACTAAAGTCGACGGTGACGCCCGTGGCGGTGCTGCGCTGTCCGTGCGTCATATTACTGGGAAACCGATCAAGTTCCTTGGTGTGGGTGAGAAAACCGACGCGCTGGAACCTTTCCACCCGGATCGCGTGGCCTCACGTATTCTGGGTATGGGTGATGTCCTGTCGCTGATCGAAGATCTGCAACGCAATGTCGACCAGGAAAAAGCCGAGAAACTGGCGAAGAAATTCAAAGAGAAGAAAGGCTTCGATCTGGAAGATTTTCGTGAACAGCTAGGCCAGATGCAGAACATGGGCGGAATGATGGGGATGCTGGATAAGCTGCCAGGTATGTCTCAGCTGCCTTCGGACATCAAAGACAAAGTCGATGACCGTATGTTCAAACAGATGGAAGCGATCATCAGTTCGATGACCATGAAAGAGCGTCAGAACCCTGAACTCATCAAAGGCTCACGTAAGAAACGCATCGCGGCAGGTTCAGGGACGCAAGTTCAGGATGTTAATCGCCTGCTGAAGCAGTTCACGCAGATGCAGAAGATGATGAAGAAAATGCAAAAAGGCGGCATGAAAGGCATGATGCGTAACATGCAAGGCCTGATGGGTGGTGGCGGCGGAGGCTTCGGTGGCGGATTTTTCGGCCGCTAAGCATCCGTGTGAGTGAGACAACTTTCTGATCCTAAGTTTTCAAACTGTTATCGAGCTCACGGTATTTTGCCCCCACTTTTGGTGGTGAAAAAATAGCTAAAACCCTTGCAATGCCTCGGAATAAGAGTAAAATTCCGGGGCTTTATTTTGGCACGAGACCCCAAACTGTTTCTGATAAGCGGTTATTGGGGTTAATTTTATTTTTGAGAAAGCAAAGAGGACGACATGGTAACCATTCGTTTGGCACGTCACGGCGCTAAAAAGCGTCCATTCTATCAAATCGTTGTTGCTGACAGCCGCAACTCTTCTACTGGCCGTTTCATTGAGAAAGTTGGTTTCTTTAACCCAACAGCTCAAGGTCAAGAAGAAGGCCTACGCCTGGATCTAGAGCGCGTGAACCACTGGGTTTCACAAGGCGCATCTGTATCAGATCGCGTAGCTAAGCTAGTTAAAGACGCTCAAAAAGCGGCTTAATTCTTACTTAGTAAGTAGCACTAGTTTATGTCGATGAAAGGTAAAGAAACGATGAGCAAGCAAGACGAAAAAATTGTTGTAGGTAAGTTTGGTGCTTCTTATGGCATTCGTGGCTGGCTTAAGGTTTTTTCCTATACAGACGACGCTGAGAGCATTTTTGATTACAGCCCGTGGTTTGTTAACCATAAAGGCGAATGGGTCGAGTACAAAGTAGAAGGCTGGAAACGCCATAACAAAGGTATGGTGGTGAAACTTCAGGGGCTTGATGTCCGTGAAGATGCGCATCTGCTGACTAACTTTGAAATCGCTATTGACCCTGCATCACTACCTGAATTGTCAGAAGATGAGTTCTACTGGCGTGAATTGTTCGGCATGCAAGTCGTGACAACTCAAGGCTATGACCTTGGTGAAGTGGTCGACATGTTAGAAACTGGTTCGAACGATGTTCTCGTGGTGAAGGCGAATCTGAAAGATGCTTTTGGCCAAAAGGAACGATTGATTCCGTTCCTTGAAGAGCAAGTGATCAAAAATATTGATCGCACGGCTCAACGGATCGAAGTTGACTGGGATCCTGCGTTTTAAATTCTGAATCGATAAGGCAGAGAACACATGTGGGTTGGCGTAATTAGCCTATTTCCTGAAATGTTCCGCAGCGTTACCGATTTCGGAGTAACAGGTCAAGCGGTAAAAAAAGGGTTATTGTCAGTTGAGACTTGGAATCCTCGTGATTTCACTCATGACAAACGTCGCACTGTCGATGATAAACCTTACGGTGGCGGTCCTGGCATGTTAATGATGGTGCAACCTTTGCGTGATGCCATTCAGACAGCCAAACAGGCGGCACCGGGAAAGACGAAAGTCATTTATCTTTCTCCTCAGGGTCGAAAACTCGATCAGCAGGGAGTCGAAGAGCTGGCAACCAATGAGAACCTGCTTCTCATCTGTGGCCGCTACGAAGGGGTAGATGAGCGCATCATCGAGTCTGAAGTTGACGAAGAATGGTCAATTGGTGATTTTGTGATGACAGGCGGGGAACTCCCGGCCATGACGCTAATCGATTCTGTCTCTCGGTTTATTCCGGGGGTTTTGGGTGATTTTGCGTCGGCAGAAGAAGATTCTTTTGCCAATGGTCTGTTGGATTGTCCGCACTATACGCGTCCGGAAGTGTTAGATGGAAAGGAAGTGCCTCAGGTGCTGAAATCCGGTAATCACGAGGACATTCGTCGTTGGCGACTGAAACAGTCGCTGGGCCGAACTTGGCTTAGAAGACCAGAGCTCCTGGAAAACCTA
>ERZ1673961.461-NODE-461-length-16430-cov-32.950412_pt1 | contig 16430 bp, 13 predicted proteins | sample MGYA00580189_ERZ1673961 | MGnify/ENA primary metagenome ERZ1673961 (study PRJEB41334, sample SAMN05608105) | rock metagenome | biome: terrestrial subsurface; feature: shale formation; material: shale | place: USA: Pennsylvania ... | reverse complement strand
TGGTTATATGTTCGTTAAGAGACGAAGTAGTAAAGGAACATAAAAGAAAATATCGGCAGTAATAAGACGGTTAAGTAACAAAAGCTTAGCTTGCCAGTGATTGGAGAAAGGCGGTTGTTTCTTTACGTGTTTGGAAGAAATAGACCGGGACATTCGCTGACGTTAAAGCTTTTAGTGTCTGCTTTCTTTTCTTAAATTTAAAGGTGAAGACATACCAAAGAAATGATGGTTGAAGCTGTTCTGTGCATCCTGATGCCATATCAGGCCGAGTCGTATGTCTATATTGGAAGTAGCGTTTAATAACACCTAAGAGGGCAACCGGTGCCGGATAGTCTAAGTAAATGACCGCATCGGCCCGACTTAATCGATCAGGTAAAGAAGCAGCGTAATGGCCGTCGATAATCCATTGGTCTTGTTTTAGTACGGCTTGTAGTTGTTGGTTGAATTTTGCCTCGTTGATGACCCAATCCGCTTCAAAGAACAGCTGATCTAAATGATAAAGAGGAAGTTGTAATAGCTGACTAAGCTCACGGGCGAGCGTACTTTTACCGGTCCCAGGACTACCGAGAATAAGAATTCGCTGCATAAAAAAACACTCCGTTTCTTTCTGTTTTTGATTGTCGAATAGACAGGTGATTTGTTGACTGGAAAATTGTATAAAAAAGACTTCTTTTTGATAGTTTCATGCTATACTGAGAATACATGATAGAGGTCGCTTTATCAATCATTGACCTTTTTCATCTTAAGCAATGTAACTTTTTACTTGTTGATGGTGTCTAAGTAGTAAGAAAGGAAAGGGGGCAACTATGAAAGAGACACGTACGATCTATTTATTATTTTTATCGACAGGCACATTATTATCTAAGGCGATTGATTTATACACAAAAACGAATTTAAATCATGTCTCAATTGCCTTCGACAAAGAATTAAGTGAAGTCTACAGCTTTGGTCGGAAACGTCCATATAATCCGTTTATTGGTGGCTTTGTGAGAGAAGCCGTTACGGAACCGTTTTTTAATCAATCTATGTGCGCCGTTTATGAGTTGGAAATATCTAATGATCAATATTTAGCTTTACGACAACACTTACAAATGATTGAGTCGATGCAGCACTTATACCGTTATAACTTTATTGGGTTATTCGGGTTCTTTATTAATTATGAAATAAAACGAACCCATGCTTATTTCTGTTCCCAGTTTGTCGCGACGATGTTACAAGAGATTGAGCTATATCCGAAAGATAAACGCGCAGGCTTAACCCGACCAGATGATTTAAGGCAATGGGACAAGTTAGAACTTGTCTATATGGGCACACTACAAGAATATTTACAGTTGCCGGATAAACGACGGAAATTCCGTTTACCGATTCGCTCATTCTTTCGCATGAGTTAATTATATTGTGACATTGTGTTCACATGAATCAACATCAAGACTTGCTATTATATAACTTATACTCAAAACCAATCTGTCTCGTTCAGATTGGTTTTTATATTTTCCTTTTAATTTTCTTTTAAAAATAGCCAGAGTATAAAAAACAGCTAACTTCAAAAGAAGGAGCTGTTTTGTTAGTTAAGGCTAGTTATCAGCGGAGGTGGTGTCTTCGTCTACGCCACTTTTTGGGACGGTAAAGGTAAAGATAATGGAGTCCGTTGATAAATCAAGGGCATCGACTCTAAACCGAAGGTTACTGTCAACTTCAATCGAAGTAACGGCTAAATAAATTTGTTCATTTTCTGAATCAAAATATAGCCAGTCCGGTGTTTCGACTTGTCGGTTAATGTAGTGAAGAATCCGTCCGCGTGGTAAGTCAAGTAACCCGAGGGAGAGATCATTCATTTTTAACACGAGGTCCCCGTTATCCATCACGACCGGATCCATTGTGACGCGGAGTGGAATCGGCACACCAAAGGCAAATAGTTCACCGTTTAATGCGATATCTTCATCAACGATGACATCAAAATTCGCTTGGTTTGTTTTTAGTACTTGGTTAATATACGTATTAATTAAGTCATTGAGATCGTGTTTTGTTGTTTCTACCGTGAACTTAGCGCCTACTTCCTCTTGGTAGGTCGGGTTAGGCAATGAATCAGACACCGGCGGTGTCGCCAGGAGAAACACAAAGAAGGTGACGAGTAACCCCCCGTTAATAACGGCGAGTAATATAAAGCGGCGTTGCCATGTCGTCATCTGCTTTATAGAGTTGGTTAAACGTTCTTTCACTATGATCAGTCCATTCTAAAGTCTATCTCTATTATGATTCAGTTGAGTCATTCTCACTAGTCATCTCAGTTGTTAGTGGTTCAATCGTTTGTTTAATATGGTTATACACCCGAGCACCAATTAATGTGTAACCTGTCTGATTTGGGTGGAAGTTGTCATCGGCGAGTAACGAAATATCTTTAAGCGCAAACAAGTCGTAGACATCAATATGATGCCCATTTGGGTAAGATTCAATGACGCGCTTGCCGGTTTGATTCCACGAAGTTAAAATCTCATTTAAGGCAATCACATTATCAAAGTAGCCAAGGAATGGGTTGAAAAAGCCGAGTAAATAAATCTCAGCATCAGGGTTATACCCGTTAATCGTCTCGATTATCTCAGTGAGTCGTGTTTCAAAAGCTTGTTCTTCTTCGTTAAATACGTCTAGATTTAAATTCAGTGCATTATTTTTCACTACTTGCATTAAATCATTAGCCCCAATCGTGATGAGGACAATGTCAGCTTCTTCTACAGAATCAATGATTGCTTCTTCTTCAGTTAATCGGGTGAGTAATTGATCGGTTCGGTTACCACGCTTACCAAAATTATCAATGTCTACGCGTGTATCCGTTTGGTCAAAATAGTTATTTAAGACACCAATATAACCTTCGTTATTTGTTTCATCACCAACACCTTGGGTGAGTGAATCGCCTAAGGCCGTGATTCTGACATCAGTTCGGGTGAAGATTTTCAACGTTTCTTCAACCGCTGTTTTTAAATCAAGTGATAAATCGGTCGCGTTTGACTGGACCTCTTCATCCTTTTCATCGACTTGATTAATCACAGCCTGAATATTTTCCTCTTCAGGTTGAATCGACGTTGTCTCATAGATGGGCAGAGGCCTAAAAATAAAGAAAGCGATACTTGAGGCCACGATGAGGCTGACTAATATAATGATGAGTAGTTTCTTGCGATGATAACTCATAAGACATCCATCCTTAAAATAAAGTTCTTTTTATCATATTCCCTTATCGGTGGTTTTAAAACAAGGGGCTTTCTTATTATAGTAGTCCAGCGCAGGTGTTTCAATAACCAATTAAACAAAAAATGACAAGAAAAATAGCTTGAGCGGTCCAAAGGACAGCTCAAGCATATAAAAGGGAGTCGAAAGTATTAAAAATGTCCGAGAGCGTTATTAATCACGGCGCGGGTTTAAGCGGATTTTATTGGCGGTACCAAACAGGCACGCCCCTTCAACGACAACTTGATTGTTAGCTAATGCTTGTTGTTTTAACGCTTCGTAATCGGCTTTCGTTTTAAACCAGACGATTTTAGCATGACGTGGAAGCTCATCTAATTGATCTGGCTCAGTCACAAATAGAATATCGATGATCTCGGTTTGTTCGGCAAAGGTTTTATAGTGGAAACCTAATTTTTTGATTTTTGTTAAGCAACCGTGTTGGGCCGCATCACCAACGACGACAATTTCTTTTGGTCTAAGCCCATCTTCACGCGCGAACGGTGACTGAAGTGCCCAGTAGACCGCGTCATCGGTTGATGGTGTGAGTGTTGGTTCTGTTTCCGTTGCCTTGGCGATTGCTTGGTCTAAGTCGGCAATAATGTCTTGATATGTTTCAAGCCCAATCGACAGTCGGATTAATTGTTCTGATACACCCGCTTTTGCTAAGCCTTCAGCGGATAACTGTTGGTGCGTTGTTGATGCTGGATGAATGATGAGTGACTTCGCATCACCGACATTAGCAACATGATAAAACAGGTTGACATTGTCAATCACTTGTCTTCCGGTCTCACGGTCACCTTTAATACCGAAAGTAATGACCGAGCCGTAATAATCGATCAAGTATTTATCCGCGAGTGCGTGTCCTGGGTGATCTTCATTACCAGGGTAGTTGACCCATTCGACTTGCGGGTGATTATTTAAATAGTCGGCCACACGGGTCGTGTTTTCATGGTAGCGTTTAATCCGTAAGTTGAGTGTTTCTAAACCTTGAAGTAAGTTAAACGCGTTTTGTGGACTGAGTGACGGACCGATGTCACGTAATAGTTGGACACGTAACTTAATCGCAAAAGCCGCTGGTCCGGCGTCAATACCGTAACGAATGCCGTGGTACGATTCATCAGGCTCAGTAAATCCTTTAAAGCGGGCGTTATTCCAATTGAAGCGACCGCCATCGACGACGACACCACCCATTGATGTGCCATGGCCACTAATCCATTTCGTGGCAGAGTGAACGACAATATCAGCTCCGAACGTGAGTGGTTTAGCACCGTAAGGTGTCGCAAAGGTGTTATCAATAATAAGCGGTACGTCATAGCTATGAGCAATATCACTAACAGCTTCAATGTCAAACACGTTCAGTGACGGGTTGGTGATGGTTTCAGCGAAAATCGCCTTTGTTTTAGCGGTAATCGCTTGTTCAAAGTTTTGTGGATCAGTTCCATCAACGAAGATCACCTTAATGCCGTATTTCGGTAACGTGCGCTCGAATAAATTATATGTCCCGCCGTAAAGGTTACTATCGGTAATGATTTCATCCCCTGCTTCGGCGACATTCAAAATAGCGAGTGTGATCGCTGACATACCTGAAGCGACCCCGACAGCAGCAACGCCGTCTTCGAGTGCGGAAATGCGTTGTTCAAATGCATCAACCGTTGGGTTCATAATTCGTGAATAAATATTACCAGGTTCTTTTAAAGCAAATAGGTTTTGGGCATGTTCTGTGTCTTTAAATGAAAAGGCGGTTGTTTGATAAATCGGGACCGCGACAGCACCTGTCGTTGGATCGGTCTGTTGGCCAGCGTGAATCAGTTGGGTTTCAGCACCTTGAATGTGAAAAGGGTTGTGAGTCATGAATAATTCCTCCTTAAGAATGATTAAATTATTTGTAAATTCTGAATATAATAGCGACATAGAAGCAATAAGTCATGGGTGAAACAAAAAACACCCACTTCTTTAGAGAATAAGAAGAGGGTGTTAACCGTGCGTGTCCTCCTCTTATCTCTCAGATATCACATCTGTAGGATTTAGCACCTTTCTGCATATGCAGGGGTTGCCGGGCGTCGCGGGGCCTATTCCCTCAGCCACTCGTAATAAGAGTTTTAAGTTGTTAGTATGGATTATAGTGAACTTCTACACATTCGTCAAGTGATTACTCGGAATTTTTTAAATTTTTTATCAATTTAAGTGTATAAACTTCTCTTTCCTGTTAGTAGGCGTTAATATCAGCCGGAGTTTCGGTGCGGGCTTCACCTCTAATGTCGATGATTAATTTATGTGGCAAACAAATACTTGTCTCACCTGGACGTGAGATCCAACCGGTTTTGACCGCAATCTGGTCAGGAGAGTTATCCTCTTTTACCCGGATTCGTGTTCCATCGACTTCGATGATGTTGTATTGATCCCCCGCAGGGTAATACGTCTTCAGTTCATGTGGGGTTGATTCACTTAGAGTAAACGTATCAACAACCTCACCATCGATTGAAATGTATGCAACCACCTCATCATTCGCAGATTGAGCGTAACTGTAGTGAAAGATGGCGAGCGGGGTGAAAGATAAAATGAGTAACATCAAAATGACCAACAGATCACTAATGGATATAATATGCTTTAAATGATGCGGTGATTTAGTTGCCATTGTTTAATTCTCTTTCAACCGTTTCAAGTGCCGCACCAATCACTTGGTGCATATCGTAATATTTATAGGTGGCGAGTCGACCACCAAAGATCACGTTCGTTTCTTGTTCAGCACGTTGTTTGTATTTTAAATAGAGCGCATTATTTCTCTCATCATTGATCGGATAATACGGTTCATCACCTTTTTTCCAATCACTCGGGTATTCTTTAGTGATGACTGTGTCAGGTTGGGTACCAAAATTAAAATGTTTATGTTCAATAATGCGTGTATAAGGGGTCTCGGCATCGGTATAATTAACAACCGCATTCCCCTGATAATTACTGACGGGCTTTTGTTCAGTTTCAAAGCGTAAACTCCGGTAGTCAAGCGTCCCATCGACATAATCAAAGTATTGATCAATCATCCCAGTAAAGACGGTCTTTTTCGCCAGTTGTTGATAGTGGTCTTTATCGTTAAAGAAATCTACCCCTAGTTTGACGTCACTGTTTTCAAGCATTTGTTTAATAATAGGCGTGTACCCTTCAGTTGGTATCCCTTGATAACGATCATTGAAATAATTGTTGTCATAAGTAAACCTGACTGGCAGGCGTTTAATAATAAACGCTGGGAGCTCAGTCGCAAGTCGCCCCCATTGTTTTTCGGTATAACCTTTGATGAGTTTTTCATAAATGTCCGTCCCAACAAGTGAGATGGCTTGTTCTTCTAAGTTAGTTGGATGAGTTATGCCTGCTTGTAGTTTCTGACGTTCGATGACCGCTTTCGCCTCATCAGGAGTTACCACACCCCATAATTGGTGAAAAGTGTTCATGTTGAAGGGGAGGTTATAAATCTCGCCGTGAAAATTGGCGATCGGGCTATTGGTAAACCGGTTGAATTCAGCGAATTGATTAATATAATCCCAAATCTTTTTACTATTGGTATGAAAGATATGCGCGCCGTATTTATGGACATCAATGCCTGCTTGCTTTTCGGTGTAGACGTTCCCACCTAAGTGATTACGTTTATCGATCACAAGGCACGTTTTCCCGCGTTTCGTTGCTTCGTAACTAAAGACAGCGCCAAAAAGTCCGGCGCCAACTATTAAATAATCATACATAACGGATGCTCCTTCTATATTAATGTGTTTGTAAGGAAGATGAGTGTTTTACAAAAATGTCTATGCTATACTTGTCATGTTGAGTTGAATCTTTAACGTTTATGGTGTAAATTATCACCTAACGAGGGGAGATTGTAAAGGGGCGTCATGATTTCCTGCTTTACAATCCGTCATTACATACGGGGTAGACCAAGCTAGAAAAGGAGTGGACATGACATGGTAAAAGTCGCCATCGTGGAAGATGAAGCATTGTATCACGAACAATTGGAAGCGTTTTTAACGCAATTTAAAGCGGAAAAAGACCAACCGCTCGAGTGGTCGATTTATACAGATGGTGATCAGTTTATGGATCAGTACCAGTCACAGTTTGATATTATCCTACTCGATATTCAAATGCCACTGATGGACGGGATGACGGTCGCAGAAGAAATAAGAAAAATTGATCAACACGTGATCATTATTTTCATCACCAATATGACCCAATATGCGATTAAAGGCTATGCGGTCGATGCGCTTGATTATGTGTTAAAGCCGATTAATTACTTTGCCTTTAAAGAACGACTTCAAAAAGCGTTAGAGCGGCTGGAGTATAAAAAAAGTCGCTTTATTACCGTTAAAGTAAAAGGTGGCATGGCTCGTTTAGATTTAAAGGATTTATATTACATCGAGAGTCAAGGTCATCAACTGTTGTTTCATACAAAAGACGGCTTAATTGAATCGAGTGGTGCAATTAAACATTATGAACAAGAATTATTAGCCGATGGTTTTTACCGGATTCATAAAGGCTTTATTGTGAATCTTAACTATGTTCAAGGCATTAATGATCCTTTTGTGGTGATGAAAACAACCGAATTGCCAATCGGTCGAACGAAGAAAAAAGGTTTTCTAGAAACACTCACCAAGCATTGGGGAGACCAATCGATATGAACGATGTCTTTCCAGAAATCCCGCGATTATTTACGGCACTGTCAGAGTGGCTTGCGTGTGTCGTGTATATTAGTGTGCTAAAAAGGCATTATGCCGGCAGTAAATTGGTCATGATCATGACTAGCGCTTTAGCTATTCAGGCACTCTTTCTAATGGCGACCGGTGATTTACCGATTTATTTTTGGATCCCGAGTATGGCCCTTGCGGTCGTGATGATGTGGTTATTTATTTTTATGACGACGGAGACATCAGTCTATGAAGCGGGTTACTTTGTCGTAAAAGCATTCGTCGCCGCAGAGCTGGTCGCATCATTTCACTGGCAATTACATTTTTATTTATTAAGAAATCAATCGGCTTACTCTTTTCTAGGGTTGTTGTTGCTGACAGGGACCTACGGGATACTCTACTTCATTATTTGGTATTTAGAAAAACAACATATTCCAAAAGGCGGGCTGTTGGGAATTAAACCGCGTGAGTTTTGGTCAAGTGCGACCATTGGTGTGGCGGTCTTCTTCATCAGTAACTTGAGCTTTGTCTCGGTTAGAACACCGTTTAGCGGACAATATACAACAGAAATCTTAAATATCCGTACCCTGGTTGACTTGGGAGGTTTTGCGATTTTGTTTGCTTATCATGTCCAGCTCAATGAGTTAAGGGTGAGGCATGAACTCGAAGCGATGCAAAATATTTTGCAGCACCAATATACGCAATACCAGCAATCAAAAGAAAGTATTGAACTGATCAATTATAAATACCACGATTTAAAACATCAGTTAATTGCTTTAAAAGCAGAAACAGACCCCGCTAAACGACAAGCGTATATCGATGAGATGCAAGATGAGATTAAAATGTTTGAAGCCCAGCATAAAACAGGGCACCACGTCTTAGATACACTCCTGACGATGAAGCATATGACCTGTCTCAAAAACAACATCACGTTAACGTCGGTGGCTGATGGTCAGTTACTGCAGGACATGGACGTGAAAGATATCGTCACAATCTTTGGTAATGCGTTAGATAACGCGATCGAGTATGAGTGCAAAGTTAAAGAGAGTGATAAACGTTTGATTCATGTGTTATTAAAAAGGCAACATCAGTTTACGATGATTCAAATTGAAAATTACTTTGAAGGCCAGTTAGATTATGAAGACGGCTTACCGTCAACAACGAAAAAGAATAAACACCTTCATGGCTACGGGATTAAAAGTATTAGGCATACGGCCGAGAAGTATGGCGGGACGGTGCAAATCACGGAGAAGAATCATTGGTTTAAAGTGACCATCCTGATACCACATACCATATGACGAGCGGACTATTCAATCGTGAATAGTCTTTTTTGTGTCGTTTATGTAAAATATCGTGACGTTTATGAAAAAAGAAAAGCGCTTACTTATCAGCGTGTTACATTATAACTATCATGTTGAACATGCTTTAACGTTAAGGTGTAAAAATGGAAGGTGAAAATACGAACAGTAAAAAGAGGGAATGTAGATGAAACATAAACAATTGATTGAACAAATGACACTCGAAGAAAAAGCCTCGCTGATGTCAGGCAAGAACTTTTGGGAAACAGACAGCGTTGAGCGCCTCGGTGTTGAGAGTATTTTTCTTGCCGATGGCCCGCACGGGATTAGAAAGCAAGCGGCTGCCGCTGATCACTTAGGCTTAAATGAAAGCGTTCCAGCGACGTGTTTTCCCACCGCTGCGACTGTTGCCAATAGCTGGGATGCGGAACTCGGTGAAAAAATCGGGGAACATCTTGGAAGAGAAGCACACGCACAAGGCGTGAATGTGTTACTTGGCCCAGGGATTAATATGAAACGGAACCCGCTTTGTGGTCGTAACTTTGAATACTTCAGTGAAGACCCTTATCAAGCCGGTAAATTATCAGCCGCTTATATTCGCGGGATTCAGTCTCAAGGTGTATCCGCGTGTGTGAAACACTTTGCTGTGAACAATCAAGAAGAGCGCCGGATGTCGATTGATACGATTGTCGATGAACGCACGCTGCGTGAAATTTACTTAACCGCATTTGAAATTGCCATTAAAGAAGGCGATGTGAAGACGGTGATGTCGTCTTACAATAAGTTAAACGGTGAGTACACCAATGAACATAAACACTTGATGCAAGAGATTTTACGTGATGAATTTGGTTTTGATGGTGTCGTTGTCACCGACTGGGGTGGCAGTAATGACCGAGTGAAAGGTCTGATTGCCGGCAATGAGCTCGAAATGCCAACAGCTAATGGTGAGACAGTTCAAGATATTATTGAGGCGGTAAAGGCGGGCATCATTGATGAAACTATCTTGGACGTAGCCGTTGACCGACTCTTAGAATTAATGTTGACAACAAACGAAGCGCTCGAAAAAGAACAGGCACCGATTGATCAAAACAATCACCACGCCTTTGCCGAGAAAGTGGCAGAAGAGTCTATCGTCTTACTCAAAAATGAGGACAACATTTTGCCATTAAAAAAAGAAGAAAAACTTGCGATCATTGGTGACTTTGCTGAGAATCCTCGTTACCAGGGAGCTGGTTCATCGGTTGTTAATCCGACGGAACTTGAAACAACTTTGGAAGCGGTTAAACGGTTTGATGTAGATGTTATCGGTTATGCGCCTGGTTTTAATCGCTACGGAAAAAAAGATCAGAAGAAGCTAAAACAGGCCGAGCAACTCGCGAACGAAGCGGATGTGGTTTTACTTTACTTAGGTCTCGATGAAGTGACAGAAGCTGAAGGCCTTGACCGAAGTGATATGAAAATACCTCAGAATCAACGTGAGTTAGTCCAAGCAGTAAAGGATGTTAATCCAAACATTGTCGTTGTCCTCTCATGTGGTTCAGCGGTGGAATTACCGTTTGTGGATAACATTAAAGGACTTGTCCACGGGTATTTAAGTGGTCAAGCAGGAGCAAAAGCGATGTTGAATGTTTTAACGGGGGAAACAAACCCGTCAGGTAAATTATCAGAGTCATACCCGGTTCAGTATGAAGACACGCCAACGTACCACTACTTCCCAGGTAAAGAGGTCAGTGTCGAGTATCGAGAGGGGCCGTTTATTGGTTACCGTTACTATGATACAGCGGATGTTAAGGTGAGATTCCCTTATGGTTATGGGTTAAGCTATACAACTTTTAAGTACGAGGAGGTATCGATCACAGATACCGGTGTTAGGGTTAAAGTCACCAATACCGGAAGTATGGCAGGAAAAGAAGTTGTTCAACTTTATGTTGGAAAAGAAGCCAGTCGTATTTTTAGGCCAAACAAAGAACTTAAAGGGTTCACGAAAGTCCACTTATTCCCGAATGAAACAAAAGAAGTCACGATTGATTTTGATGACTATACATTTAGATATTTTAACGTCAATACAAACGCATGGGAAAAAGAAGCGGGTACGTATCAACTGATGATTGCGTCATCAAGTGAGACGATTCAGTTAATGACGACAATAGACATTGAAGGATTAGTCAATGCTCATCCATATGATGAAAAAGTGTTAGCGCCTTATTATACAGGCAACATACGTGAGATCAGTGATGCGGCATTTGAATCCTTGATTGGAAGACCGATTCCAAAATCAACCTGGGACAGATCACAGCCATTAGGCTATAATGACACAATTAGCCAGTGTCGTTATGCGAAAGGCTGGATTGGCCGGTTGAGTTACCGACTAGTGAATGTCGCGCATGCGTTCCTTTGGAAGATTGGTAAGCGTGAGACGGCGAACTTGATTATGATGTCGGTCTACCATATGCCGTTTCGTGGCTATGCCAGAATGACGGGTGGTGCGATAAATATGCCGATGGTTGACGGGATGTTAACGGCGATCAATGGTCAGTTCTTTAAAGGTATGAGGCAAATATTTATTGGTCGTAAAAAATTGAAAAAATAATAATGTCTACAATAATATGAAATGGGGTTTTAAGATGAGTGAGAAAAAGGGAATGTCCAAAAAGAAACGAAATATTATTATTGGTGTTTCGACGAGCATTATTGTCATTATTGCAGCTGTTCTTTATTACGCCTTTGTCGTGACAACAGCAGGCCAGTGGTTCTTATCACAGTTCACGCCAGTTACAGAGCAACAACAGATGTCTTATTCATCAGCTATTGAAACAACAGAGTTAATCGCAGAAGAGGGATTTGTTTTACTGCAAAATGAAGATGATTTATTGCCAATATCAACTTCAGAAGAAGAGAAAACAAAAATCAACCTATTTGGAACAAGATCAGTTGTTACCTTATTTAATTCCGGTGGTTCAACAGCAACTGATGTGTCCAGTGCGTTAAAAATAGAAGAGGCATTAAGAGAAGAAGGACAATTTGAATTAAACCAAGATTTATTACATCTCTACTATAACTTTTATAAAACAGGAAATGTATCAATTGATCCAACGGATGCACCTAAAAATAGAAGTGACTCAGAGGTTTTAGGAGAAAGTAATAATCTCATTTTACCAGAGTTACCTCTGGAAGCTTTTAATAGTACAGATTTATTTGATGATGGTCGGACAGTGATGGATCATGCGAAAGAATACTCAGACATTGCGATGGTTGTATTAGGACGTGGTGGTGGAGAAATGCAAGAACTCAGCCCCAAGGATCTTCGCTTAACGTCAGAAGAAGAAATCTTGATTGATCAAGTGTCTACTAATTTTGATAAGGTTATTTTAGTTATCAACTCTGCCAATGTGATGCAATTAGACTTTCTAGATGACTACCCAGCAATTAAAAGTGTACTTTGGATAGGGTATCCTGGTGAGTCAGGTACAAAAGCATTAGCCAATATTTTAAAAGGTGACGTTAATCCATCTGGCCGTACGGTTTCAACTTGGCCGAGTGATATAACAAATAACCCAGCGGCAAAAAATTATTTAGAGTTAAATGATGAGGGCGAATTTATCTCAGATGGACGTTATGAAAATGCACCCGAAGATATGGGTTACTTTGTCCAGCTGCATGAGGGAATCTACGTAGGTTATAAGTATTATGAAACCCGCGCAGCAACAGATGAATCATACAATTACGATGAAGAAGTGATTTATCCATTTGGTCACGGTTTAAGTTATACATCATTTGAAAAAGATATTTTAGCAATCAATGTAGAAAATGATGTTGTCACTGTTAAAGTAAATGTTGAAAATACTGGTGATACTACCGGTAAAGATGTGGTTCAAATTTATTCTAACCCGCCATATACAGGTGAAATTGAAAAATCAACAGCGAATTTAGTGAGTTTCTTAAAAACAAATGATATGGAACCAGGTCAATCAGATGTTTATTCAATTGATATTCCACTTGAAGACTTTGCCTCTTATGATTATAAAAATGAAGCAGCTTATGTATTAGAAGCAGGTGAGTATCAAGTTGAATTAAAAGATAATGCACATGATTTATTAGATGCGATGTCATTTAACATCGACGACAAAATTGTTTTTTCTGAAGAACAAGACGGGAAAAGACCAAGTGATTTTGCGGCAGCAACAAATCAATTTGAAGATGCACATTTTATTGATGATTACTTAACACGAGAGTGGGACTCAGAAAGCAGAGCGTTCACAGGTCCAAAACCTAGTGACTATACTGCACCTGAAGATGTATTGGCTGCACTTGACTATACGTTACCGACGGATGAAGAACTAGGGCTTACATCAGCTGATTTACCAAGCTATGATGAGCAACTTGATGAACCTATTATGTTAGAAGATATGGTTGGTGTGAGTTTAGATGATCCGAAGTGGGATACATTCGTGTCACAACTAACTTTAGAAGAATTAACAGGTGTTAGTGGTACAGGTGCCTATCAATTACTAGAGATTGAACGACTCGGTGTACCAAAAACACTGAATCCTGACGGAACAATGGCAATTGCTTCAAACATATACTCTGGCCCAATTATGGGTGTAGAAGGTGTTGGTGTTACTTATCCATCACCAATGGTACTAGCATCGACTTGGAATAGAGATCTTGCTTATATGATGGGTGAAAGTGTTGGGAATGAAGCAAAAGGTTTTGGTTATAGTGGTTGGTATGCACCAGCAATGAATATTTTACGTACACCATACAACGGACGTAACTTTGAATACTACAGTGAAGATGGACTACTCGCTGGTGAAATTGCGGCAGGTGTTGTTAAAGGTGCAACGGATCAGGATATCATTACTTACGTGAAACACTTTGCTTTAAATGAGCGAGAATCTGGTGTGAGAAGTGGTTTATTTACTTGGTCAAACGAACAAGCGATTCGTGAAATTTATTTAAAACCTTTTGAACGTGCGATTAAAGAGGGGGGATCGATTGGTGTCATGTCATCCTTCAACTTTATTGGTAAGACATGGGCTGGTGGACATGAAGGTTTACTAACAAATGTGTTACGAAATGAGTGGGGCTTTGATGGCTTTGTTATTACAGATGCTAATATATATCCACATATGAATGTTATGCAAATGTTACACGCCGGTGGTGATGTCTCTCTAGATGTAATGGCGGCTTGGCAAGGTGGTCGTAATCAGGCAAACGATATGTTAGAGTTTGCGGAAAATGAAGAGACTAAAGTTGGAACAATTATTGAATTACAACGTGCAAGTAAAAACGTATTACATGCCATTACAGAAACATGGAAAATGACAGAATAAAACAATAAGGAAGGTCTTAGTTTAACTAAGGCTTCCTTTTCCTTATTAAGAATAAAGAGAAAGCAGCTAGGATAAAGATGGCTTTACTTTATGTGTGAAAAATAATCTTTATCTTTCTTGTGAAGGAGGGTAATATGGAGAGTATAAAAAATTTAAACGTAAAAAAATCAAAAACATGGATGAATTTTAAAGAAAAACATCCTGAACTGGCACAATTTTTGCTGTTCTTTTTATTAAGTAACGGTGTCACAGTGCTGCAGATACTTTTAATGCCAATTATTCGAAACGTCTTAGCCGATACGACATTATTAATGACGGATTTTCAAATTTGGCAAGTTGGTCAAAGTGTCGATGGTAGTGCTTACTATATTTTTGATTACCCTGCAGGTGCATTATCTGATGGGGGCGGTGGTGGTTTAGCGTACTTTTTAGCGGTTCAAATTAGTATCGCGGTAGCGCAAATCATTAACTTTTTTGCCCAGCGGAATATTACCTTTAAATCGAATACGAATCCATGGGTGGCGGCCTTTTGGTATGTGATTGCCTATATTATCATCACAATTGGGGCAGCGGCGGCTCAAGGATTTTATAAGGCACCGATCTATGATTTACTTATGAATGCATGGGGATTAGGTCAAACAGGAGAAACGCTTGCTGATATTATTACGATGGTGATTAATGCGGCCATTTCATTCTGGGTCTTCTATCCGATCTTTAAAATTATCTTTAAACAAGTACCTGAAGAATCAAAAGAAAGATAAGGTTGTGACTGTATGAAACTATTATCCATTATTATTCCTTGCTACAACTCGGAAAGTTATATGCACTACGCAATTGAATCGCTCGTTATGGGTGGTGAGGATGTTGAAATTCTCCTCATTAACGATGGTTCAACTGACGAAACAGAAGCAATCGCGAATCACTATGCAGCCAAGTACCCAAGCATCGTTACGGCCATCCATCAAGCAAATGGCGGACATGGTGAAGCGATTAATACAGGACTTAAACATGCGGCTGGCCTTTATTTTAAAGTCGTTGACAGTGATGATTGGGTCGATACGAGAGCGTATCTTAAAGTACTTGAAGTGTTAAAGAAGTTTTCAGGATCTCACGGAACGATTGATTTACTCATCAGTAATTTCGTTTACGAAAAACAAGGAAGTAAATACCGGAAAGTCATGCGTTATGACAATGTGTTACCAAAAGATAAGGTATTCTCATGGGATGAGATTAAACCGTTTAAAAAAGGGCAATTCATGATGATGCATGCGATGATTTATCGGACCAATCTGCTACGTGAAGCGAATCTGACGTTGCCGAAGCATACATTTTATGTTGATAACTTGTATGTCTATACGCCTCTGCCTCATGCGACCCGGTTGTTTTACCTTGATGTTGATTTTTACCGCTATTTCATTGGTAGAAGTGATCAATCGGTCAATGAGAGTGTAATGATTCGTCGGATTGACCAACAACTAAAAGTCAATCAATTAATGGTAGAAGTAATTGATTTAAATACTGTTCAGAATGAACGGTTACGCGACTACATGTTGAAACATTTAGAAATTGTCACGGTGATTTCAGCGATTCTATTAATTAAGTCGGGAACGAAAGAGAACTTACGGAAAAAGCGTGAACTTATGCATTATGTTAAACGAGAGAACTTAGAGCTTTATGTCAATCTTAAGTACGGTTTAATGGGAAGACTAATCAATCTTCCGGGTAAAGTAGGGCGGATGATTAGTGTCATGGCTTATAAGGTCTCGCAGAAAGTGATTGGATTTAATTAACGGCATGAATATGATAAACAACGAAAACAAGCGACATGAGACACGCCTCAACGTCGCTTGTTTTCGTTTATCTTTTAATCTGTGCTCCGTGTGTCATCACATCAAGCACATCTTGTTCAGTGACAA
>ERZ1673961.460-NODE-460-length-16433-cov-6.525644_pt1 | contig 16433 bp, 11 predicted proteins | sample MGYA00580189_ERZ1673961 | MGnify/ENA primary metagenome ERZ1673961 (study PRJEB41334, sample SAMN05608105) | rock metagenome | biome: terrestrial subsurface; feature: shale formation; material: shale | place: USA: Pennsylvania ... | reverse complement strand
GAAGTTCATCGAGCGTTTTAACTAAAAGTGTCAACCCATATCAGGACGGGTCAGGTAAGCTTGTAATCAGCCCGCGAGATTAGCCGCGGCCGCCTTTAATGGCTTCGATGATTTCAGTAGTTGAGCAGCCGTCTTCAAAGTTGAGGACTTTAACTTCGCCACCCGCCGCAATCACCTCTTTACCACCCGCAATCTCTTCCGGTTTGTAATCTCCACCTTTGACCAGCAGGTCAGGCAGGACTTCTGAGATCAGTCGCTGAGGCGTGTCTTCTGCAAATGGTACTACCCAGTCAACGGCGCCCAATCCCGCCAGTACCGCCATACGGCGATCGGTTGGATTCACCGGACGACCCGGACCTTTGAGACGTTTAACGGACTCATCGGTGTTCACCGCGACGATTAAGCGATCGCCAAGCTCAGCCGCGTGATTGAGGTAAGAGACGTGGCCAGCATGCAGAATGTCGAAACAACCGTTGGTCATCACCACTTTCTCGCCGCGAGCCTGCGCTTTTTTCACCGCTGCAATCAGCGATACTTCATCAATCACACCAAAGTCGGTGTCTCTGCTACCATGAATCGCTTCCGCCAGTTCGATGGTCGACACGGTCGAGGTGCCCAGTTTACCGACCACAACACCGGCTGCCGCGTTAGCCAGAGCACACGCTTCATCCAACGGCTTACCCGCGGACACTGACGCAGCCAAGACTGAAATCACGGTATCGCCTGCGCCCGTTACGTCGTACACTTCTTTCGCCTGCGTTGGCAGATGGAATGGGTCCATACCGCGACGCAGCAGCGTCATACCGTGTTCACTGCGGGTCACCAACAGGGCGTCCAGATCGAACTGTTCAATCAGACCAAAGCCTTTTTCCACCAAATCTTCATTCGATTTGACTTTACCAACCACCTGCTCGAACTCAGACATGTTTGGTGTCAGCAGCGTTGCGCCACGATAGCGTTCAAAATCGGAACCTTTAGGGTCGATGAATACCGGAACGCCAGCCTTGCGCGCAGCCTGAATAAACTGCTGCACATGCTCTAGCGCACCTTTCGCGTAATCCGACAAGATCACTGCTTTCACCGCTGGTAACGCTTTTTCCATGCGAGACAGGATCTGCGCTGGATCGGTGTTTTCAAATTTATCTTCAAAATCCAGACGAATCAGCTGCTGACCGCGACTCAGGACGCGCAGCTTAGTAATGGTCGGATAATCCGGCAGCGCCACAAAATCACACTTCACGCTCAGCGACGTCAGTTTGTCCGCCAGTACCTGAGCGGGTTCATCCATCCCTGTTAAACCAATGATATGCGCCTGACCGCCGAGTGAAGCAATGTTCATCGCAACGTTCGCTGCACCGCCCGGACGCTCTTCGTTATGCTCTACTTTTACCACAGGCACCGGAGCTTCTGGCGAGATGCGACCCGTTGGACCGTACCAATAACGATCAAGCATCACATCGCCAATAATCAAAACCCCAGCATTGCTGTAGTCAGGTAGGATTGGTTTCATTATGGATCTCCAATATTTATGACTGGGCGGAGTGTATCACAGCCCTTTTAGCGGCTAAAGATATCAACCCAGCCACTGTTGCCAAACTCGTTTTACCTGTTCACGTTCAGCGACAAATTTACTCTCGCTGACATCGGCCTCTTGATTGAGCAGATTACGATGATGGATTTGGTCACGCATGCTGGTGTAAGCATGAGTCAATGCCATCGCCTGCTCTTCTTCCATGACACCTTGGGTGAGCAAAGATTCAAAAATTCTCACGTTATCTGACCAACGAGTCAGCTTAGGTTGGTCATGACTGTAGCGCAGCACCAGGTACTGAGCCAAAAATTCAATGTCTGTAATCCCGCCGACATCCTGCTTGAGCATAAAACGTCCGGCTTTTTTGCCTCCGAGGTGCTCACGCATTTTCAAGCGCATATCGACCACCTCTTTTTTGAGTTTTTCCTCTTCACGCGGTAGAGACAAAATCGCGTGGCGCGTGGCAAGAAATGCCTGTTGCAACGGCTCATCGCCATAGATAACGCGAGCGCGCACCAATGCCTGATGTTCCCACGTCCAGGCATCCTGACGCTGATACTCTTCAAACGCATCAATCGGGCTGACCAACAAACCGGACGCGCCGGACGGACGCAAGCGAGTGTCCACTTCATACAAAATGCCGGACGCGGTGCGGGTAGAGAAAATATGGATTACGCGCTGTGCGAGACGCAGATAGAACTGGCGGCCATCAATTTCTTTTGCCCCATCGGTATAGGCGTCCAACGGGCAGTCGTGAATAAACACGATATCGAGATCTGAGTTATAGCCCAGCTCCCAGCCACCGACTTTACCGTAACCCACGACGGCAAAACCTTTACCGTCACGATCTTTGAGGTGAGTTGGTTCGCCATATTTCGCGCTGACCTGTAGCCAGGCTTGATGCACCACTGCTTCAACAATCGCTTCAGCGAGATAGGTTAAGTGGTCACTCACTTTCATCACTGGCAGCACGCCCGCAATGTCGGCTGCGGCAATTTTCAGAATACAAATCTGTTTGAACTGACGCAGCCCTTCCATCTGCTGCTCCATGTCATCTTCCGGAATGCGGGCAAGAAAATCGCGCAGTTCGGTTTTATAGGCATCAAGCGCAATCGGGTTGTAGAGATGCTGCGGATCAATCAGTTCATCAAGCAGAATTGGGTAGCGGGCCAGTTGCTCAGAAATCATCGGGCTGGCGGTACACAATCGCACCAGTTGCGTCAGCGCCGCCGGATGTTCATCAAGCAGCTCCATGTAAGTGGTGCGAGTGGCGATGCTGTGCAGCAGCGATAACACGCGCGACAAACCAAACTCAGCGTCAGGATGCGAGAAAATAGCCTGATACACTTTCGGCATCAGGCGATTGAGCACCTCACGCCCACGCGGACCGATGGTGCGTTTTGCCAGATCGTCCTTAAAGCGGATAATCGTATTCGCCATCGCTTCCGTCTGCTGTTGAGAAAGATCGTGCTGGACAATATGCTCAATCACATCGCGTTTATGGGCCATATCCCACAGCTCATGGAAATGAGCGGCAATGGTGTCCTCTTCATCTTCCTCTTCATCACCAATCAGGTTGGCAAACACGGCGTGCACGCGCCCCATCTGAAGCTGCACTTCATCCAACAACGCCTGCCAGGACGAGAAGTTGAGCGCAACAGCCAGACGCAGTTGATCATCCGCTTTATCCGGCAGAGTCTGAGTTTGTTTGTCAGCCAGTGCCTGCAGTAAGTTCTCTAAACGACGCAGGAAACGGTACGCTTCGGTCAACTCCGCAACTTCTTGCGCGCTAAGCAGATCCAGCTCACCAATCGCCTGTAAGGTTTCCAGCAGCCCACGATGGCGCAGTGATGGCTCACGCCCCCCACGAATTAACTGGAACACCTGCGCGATAAATTCAATTTCACGGATGCCGCCTGCGCCCAGCTTAATGTTGTTGCTCAGACCGCGGCGGCGTACTTCGCTGGTGATCATCGACTTCATGCGGCGCAGCGACTGAATGGCGCTGAAATCGATATAGCGGCGGAACACAAATGGGCGCAGCATTTGGCGCAGCTCTTGGTACTGCGAATACATCTCCCGCCCCATTACGCGTGCTTTGATCATCGCGTAACGCTCCCAGTCCCGTCCCTGCTCTTGGTAATAATCTTCCAGAGCGGCATAACTCATCACCAGCGGGCCGCTTTCACCAAATGGACGCAGGCGCATGTCAACCCGGTAGCAGAAGCCGTCAAAGGTTTGCTGATCGAGCATCTTGATGATGCGCTGACCTAAGCGGGTAAAGAACTGCGCGTTAGCAATCGAGCGGCGAGCACCTTGTGTCTCTCCGTTTTCCGGATAGGTAAAAATCAGATCAATATCGGACGAAAAGTTGAGTTCACCGCCACCAAGTTTGCCCATACCGATAATCAGCATCGGCTGCGCTTCGCCCTGTGCGTTGCACGGAGTGCCCCACTCCTGACAGCAAACCTGATACTGCCACTGATAGGTTTCAAAAATCAGCGCTTCCGCGAGTTGCGAGAGATGCTCCAGGCTCTCATCCAGACTCCAGTCGGCGAGAAAATCACGCCACGCAATGTACACCATTTCACGGTTACGGAACTGGCGCAGCACGCGCTGACCACTGGCCTCATCCTGACATTCACTCAACAGCGCACTCAGGTGCTGGCGATAGCTTTCACTGCGCTGCGATGTGGCCAGCATAGCTGGCAGATCGCGACACAGAATGCCATCACGTTGCAGAGTGTCCGCAACAAATTGACTGAAACCGAGCACGGTTTTGAGTTGCTGTTGATGTTCGCTGTCCCAGTCGGCGATCATCGGCTGTTGCTGAAGAAGAAGTTGATACTGATGATCGGCGTGAGCCTCGAGTTTTGGCGGCAATGACATGATGCATCCTTGTCTTTACGAATAGAGTAGTTATAACAGACTTGGACCAATAAAAAACGCCCACAAATCAATTGTGGGCGCTCTTTCATAGTGTGGATTCAACTGGGAATCAGACTTTGAATACGGTAATTTTACGATCCAGCTCTTCCGCGTTGCTTTGCATGATTTCGGAGGTTTCCAGCAGCTCGCTGACCACCGTGACCGATGCTTCCACCAGCTCACGCACGTTGGTCAGATTCTGGTTCATCTCTTCAGCGACACTGCTCTGCTGACCTGCCGCTGTCGCAATCTGGAAGTTCATGTCATTGATCTGCTGCACTTGCTGGACAATGCCATCCAGTTCACGCCCGGCGTTGGTGACCAGCTCAACCCCATCCGCGGCTTCCACCACGCTTTTTTCCATCAGATTCACGGCAGAATTCGCACTCGCCTGCAGATGTGAAATCATGTCCTGGATTTCCACAGTTGCGTTTTGGGTGCGCTGCGCAAGGTTACGCACTTCGTCAGCCACCACGGCAAAGCCGCGACCCGCTTCGCCAGCACGCGCTGCTTCAATCGCCGCATTCAGTGCCAGCAGGTTGGTCTGCTCAGAAATACCTTGAATGGTGCCCACCACGCTGCCGATAGCGACGACGCGCTCTTCAACCTGGTTGACCGCTTCCGCCGAGGCCGCGATGTCTTTCGACAGCTCGCTCATTTTACCGATCGTCTGTTTGACAAACTGCTGGCCAGTACCGGCCTGGTGCGAGGCGTTTTCTGTCAAGGAAGAGGCGTTCTGTGCATGTTCGGCAACTGTCTGAACGGTCGAAGACATTTCGCTCATCGCCGTGGCCAGTTGGTCGATCTCATTGAACTCTTCCTGCGCCGACTCTTTGGTTTCAGACATACTCATGGTCATGACTTCGGTCAACGCGGTCAGCTCCTGCGACGCATTCACCTGAGTTTTAATCAGCTCTTGCAGTTGCAGGCGGGTCTTTTCCAGCTCGCGCGCTACATCACCGTATTCATCTTTACAGTCCATGGAAATCGGTTCAGACAAATCACGCCGCGCCATCTGGTTAATGGCTTCACTGAGATACTGAGTCTGACGAAGCATGATACGCGCAGCAAACAACAGCAGAACCACAAATACCACGATCATCAGGCCTGTTTGCCACACCACCTGCACCAGATAATCATCGTAATGCTTTTGTGCGACTTCAGCATTTTGCGTTGCAGCCAGCAGAGAATCGTAAAAAGTACCGGCATCCCACAGTTGCTTACCGATGATCAAGACGGTACTGAACACCATCAGCATGATCATTTTCGGCACGAGTCGGATATCCGTGATCACGCGCTCCCATGGTTTAAAAGCCATCCTCGCCATTGTCAGTTCTCCACTAAGTCTTTTATATTGAAAACACTCATTATTTTTTGCCGCTTACAGGCTAAGCCGCAAACTTATTTATTTCGAGCTTCGTATGAAAAACGATGATATCAAAGATGAAACCAAGCCAATGAGCTTATTGTCGCTAATCCTGTCTTTCATGGCGCTATTTGTGATCTCAGGCTTGTTGTTTGTTCCTGTAGAACACGAAACTCGACAGGTACTTATCGGCCTCGATTTCGTCATCTGTAGTATTTTTATTCTGCAACTCTGCATAGATTTGATCCGAGCCGCAGATCGCATGCAATTTCTGAAACGCCACTGGATCGATATTCTCGCCAGCATTCCGATGATCGAACCGCTGCGCTTTGCACGCATCTTTCATATTCTGCGCGTCATTTTAGTGATCCGCTCTGGCCGCACTATTTTGCGCCAGTTGCTCGCCAATCGCCGCGAAACCACGCTGGCGACCATTCTGCTGCTCTTGGTGGTGTTGCTGACGCTCGGATCAAGCATGATGCTATTCTTTGAAGTGCAAGATCCTAACGCCAATATCACTGATGGTGGTGATGCACTGTGGTGGGCGTTGGTGACGATCTCAACCGTCGGTTACGGCGATCATTATCCGGTGACCACAGCAGGTAAAATCGTCGCCTCGATCATGATCGTCTGTGGTGTGGGAATGTTCGGTATGATTTCCGGTCTGATCGCGTCATTTCTGTCCTCCCCCGATCATGGTCAAACTGCCAGAGCAGAGCATCAGGAGCGACTGATAAAACAAGTCGTTACTCAACAGCAGGAACTGATTCTGCGCCTCAAAGAGCTGGAAGCACGCATTGATTTGGAGCGCGAAAGCCGCGAAAAAGAAAGGGATGCCTGAGCATCCCTTAATGTTGGACAGATTATTCTCGCCAGTAAGGCGGCGTTTCAATCCCGATGATACGGGTCTGTTCCATCGCGTGCAGAATCGAGTTTTCCTGACGAATCAGCCAGCGCTTTAACTGCTCCTGCTCTTCGCCTTGCAAACACTCGACCATCGCTTCAACGGGTTTTAGCGTCAGCAAATCATCAATACCATGCAACAGATCGGCCCACGGCATACGGAATGCCTGACGCTCTTCCGCATCGTACAGGCTCGCAAAGCTGATACCAGTATAAAGGCTGCGCATCAGGCGGTACTGTTGGTCAATGTATTCCTGACTGGTGAGCTGACGCTCCGGTGGAAACACTTCCAATAGCTCCGTCCACGTGCGTTCAAGTTGCTTAACGGAGAAATGATGGATATTCAGCGCCATCTTCTCACGCGCTTTTTCATCCAGGAACGGCTGCCAGCCTCGGGTCAGAATCCAGCGGCTCAAATCGAGCAACAGGCCGGTATAACGAGCCGAGTTGAGTAGCTTCAGGATTTCATCACGTTGTGGCAAATCATCCTGCAGCTGTTTCAGTTCGCTGATCAGAAACTTGCGCGCATCCAGCTTACGCAGTGCATAACCTTTGTCTTCCAGCAACTCGCTTAAGTAATCATACTGCTTGAGCCAGGTCAGTTCACCTTCAAGCCATTTCAGCTCCTGGCGCAGAATCGCACTGGCACGGCGTGGCACCACACCACCATACACTGCCAGCACCTGACGAATAAAGCTGATGGCATGACTGATTTCATGCAGCGCAGGGATGGAATCGCGTTCGGTGTAAATTTGCTCGTGGTAATGCCAATGTGACAAGGCATGTTCCAGCGAGTTAATAAAGCAGGATTCGACGCTGTCGTGTTTTTGGGTGTTAACCAGCGCCAAAGGCTTCACTTCATCGCCTAGATAGTCCGCGGCGAGGCGATAACCGCGCGCCGCTTTGCTCAGGTTACCCAGTCGCATTCCGCCCTGCTCACACAGTTGACGGGCAAGGGTAAACAGCGCGTCGGTCTGACCGGATTTCAGTTCCAGTTCCACTTCACAGATCGGGTCTTCACGGTCGCCCGCGATGACAAGTCCTTGATCGAACGCCACTTCAACCTGGCTACCATCTGGCATGCCAATCAGCCATTGCTCACGGTTAAAATTGGTAGAGAACAGAGCAACCAGCTCAGATTGCAGTGTCGCGATATCACGCTCTGCAGGCCAGATGTCTGCCGGATGGAGAGATAAATCCGGATCATTGCAATTGTGTTCTGCGTTGTACTCTGGCCTTTGGTGTAGCCCTGCGACTACCCGGCCTGCTGTTTTCACAGTCTGTACATAAACGTCATCAAAACGGCGGATACGAAGTCCAATATCATGTTGTCGTAACCAGTTATCGGGAGAGTCAAAATATGTGTTCCCTAACTCACGACAACTATGCTGAAGTACTTTGGTTTCAGAAATTTTTTTCAGTAAAACCTCTGAAAATTCAGGAGAAACAAAAAACTTCAGTTCTATCTCGGTTTCCATAGTTATACCTTTCGAAGCAGATAGCGACAGGATATTGCCTAATAGGCACCGGGGCAAGAAAGAAATATCGCCCGATTGATGATCTAAAACAGTTTAAATGCGCCAATGAATGGGTTAACATGCGCGCCTTTATAGCCAACGCTCAACATTTCGCCATACAATGGTGTATGTTCTTTTTAGGTTATAGCTATTAGGTTGAATGACCATGCCAGTAAATACAATCATGGGGTTATTTGCAAAGTCCCCTATTAAGCCTTTGCAACGACACGTTGTGTGTGTGAATGAATGTTGTTCCCACCTGGTTAACTTCTTTGAAGTGTGTGCCAAAGGTGATTGGGAAAAAGCAGCAGAAATTCGCGCGCAGATCTCTCATCTTGAGAAAGAAGCGGATGTATTAAAGCGTGAAATTCGTCTTAAACTTCCTCGCGGTCTGTTTTTGCCAGTTGATCGTACCGACATGCTGGAGCTTCTCACTCAACAAGATAAACTTGCCAACCTTGCGAAAGACATCGCAGGCCGTGTTTACGGTCGTCAACTCGTTATTCCTGAGCCTCTTCAAGAAAACTTCCTTGCTTACGTAAAGCGTTGCCTAGATGCAGCCAACCAAGCACAGAAAGTCATCAATGAGCTCGATGAGTTATTGGAAACTGGATTTAAAGGCCGTGAAGTAACGCTTGTGGCTGAAATGATCCATCAACTGGATGTGATTGAAGATGACACCGATGCCATGCAGATTCGCCTGCGCCAACAACTGATGGCGATTGAATCTACCATGAACCCTATCGATGTGATGTTCTTGTACAAAATTTTTGAGTGGATTGGTGGCATTGCCGACCAGGCTCAGCGCGTTGGCGCTCGTCTGGAAGTCATGCTGTCTCGTTCATAAATCATAAAGTTAACCAAATAACTAAGAGCACAATTTCGAAAGACCACAGTTTAGGCGTTGAATATGTTACCTCGCTGATGGTCTTTACTCGTGTCAAAAAACCACGATTCGAATGCGCTCCGCTTGTTATAAACAACTAGGTATTACGATGGATATCCTTGCGAACTACGGCACTATCCTGATTATTGTTGCTGCGCTCTTCGGTTTTCTAATGGCAATTGGTATTGGCGCGAACGACGTGGCCAATGCAATGGGCACCTCCGTAGGGTCAAAAGCACTAACCGTGAAACAAGCGATCATCATCGCGATGATTTTTGAATTTGCGGGCGCCTATCTGGCGGGCGGTGAAGTAACCGAAACAATCCGTAACGGTGTTATCGAAACATCTCTTTTTGCCAATCAACCAGATGTTCTGGTTTACGGCATGATGTCAGCACTGCTGGCAGCCGGCACCTGGCTTCTGCTGGCCTCCTACATGGGCTGGCCTGTCTCAACAACCCACTCTATTATCGGTGCTATCATCGGTTTTGCCTGTGTTTCCGTGGGTACCGAAGCGGTGGACTGGAGCTCAGTTCAAGGTATCGTAGGCAGTTGGATCGTCACTCCAGTGATTTCCGGCGTCTTCGCCTACATCATCTTCGTCAGCGCGCAGCGTCTGATTTTTGATACCGAAGATCCTCTTATTAACGCCAAGCGATTTGTTCCGGTGTACATGTTCATCACCACCATGGTGATCGCTCTGGTAACCATCAAAAAAGGTCTGAAACACGTAGGCCTGCACCTGACCAGCTCAGAAGCTTGGATCTGCGCGGCGATTGTTTCTGCAATCGTGATGGTAGGTGGTTACATCTACATTCAGAAAAAATTCGCGAACCGCGATGAAGACCACAGCTTTGCCGGTGTGGAAAGCATCTTCAGCATTCTGATGGTTATCACAGCGTGTGCAATGGCATTTGCTCACGGCTCAAACGACGTCGCAAACGCGATCGGCCCTCTGTCTGCCGTGGTATCAACCGTTGAAAATCTGGGTGAAATTGCAGCGAAGAGCTCTATCGCTTGGTGGATTCTGCCACTGGGTGGTTTCGGTATCGTCGTGGGTCTGGCAACGATGGGCCACAAAGTTATGGCAACGGTCGGTACCGGTATCACCGAACTGACTCCGAGCCGTGGTTTTGCCGCGCAGCTGGCAACAGCATCAACGGTAGTACTGGCATCAGGTACTGGTCTACCAATCTCGACTACTCAGACTCTGGTCGGTGCGGTACTGGGCGTAGGTTTTGCTCGTGGTATTGCAGCACTGAACCTTGGCGTAGTACGTAACATCGTGGCTTCATGGATTGTTACCCTGCCTGCAGGTGCGCTGCTGGCCGTGGTATTCTATTATGCAATTCAGGGCATTTTCGCCTAAGTAGCCACGTCAGTACTGTGTAAGCGCTTTGTCATTATTGACTCAAACGCACAGAAAGGGAGGCTTTGCCTCCCTTCTTTGTTGCACCGCATGTGGAAAGTTCTTACTATTTGGCAATCAAACACTATGGCTTTTCATGCCAAACTCGTCATAACAAGGGATTAACCGTGAAAAAACTGATCTGCATGGTGCTTTTCTCCATGTTGGCTGCACCAACGTTTGCACAAGACCGCTATATCGCGGACAAATTGTTTACTTACATGCACTCAGGTCCAAGCAATCAATATCGCATTATCGGCAGTATTGATGCGGGTGAGAAAGTGAAACTTATCAACACGAATAAAGACACGGACTACACCCAAATCGTCGACGAACGTGGCCGTACCGGCTGGGTAGAAAGTCGATTTGTGACTCGCGATGTGAGCATGGCCGTGCGCCTGCCTCAACTGGAAAAAGAGCTGGCGGATGTGAAAAGCAAGCTGGCCAATGCACGTCAAAGCGCGGACAGCGAAAAAGCAGGCTTAGTGGACTCTCTGGAAGTACGCAACAAACAGATTGCCGAACTGGAAAAGAATTACAGCGACATCAGCAAGCAGCTGACCGCTTCACAAAGCGAAGTGCGTGAACTGCGTGCCAAGCTGGACACACAAAAAGAAGATCTGCTGCTGAAGTACTTCATGTACGGCGGCGGTGTTGCCGGTGGTGGCCTGCTGTTAGGCTTAGTACTGCCGCACATTATCCCTCGCCGTAAACGCAACCCTGCTGGCTGGGCATAATCCTGATTGAAGAAAAACGGTCACTCAATAGTGACCGTTTTTTTATCCCCGCCAATCATACAGTGCCGGTATTTCTATCTGCTTATTGCGAAAACGCACAATCGTACTTTGTGGCTTAATCGCCACCAGCTGCACATTATCAAAAATGTTGTCGCCTTCGTGATATTCCACGCCGTTGACTTTAATCCAGCGCTTGACCGCATTACTGGCGTAGACATGCGTCTGAAAGTTCATCGCCGGCAACACGCCACTAAACTCATCACTGTGTTGTAACAGCGGCACGGCCTGAGATGCCTGCGAATCTGTCTGCTCGCGTTGTTCGTTATCATCCGCTTTGAGAATCGACTCGACTCTGGCGGCCATTTCTGGAGACAGCTGACTGAGATCCAGCTCGCTCAGTGCCATCTGGCTCTGTTTATCCACCTGAGTTTGCGGTTTCGATGGAGGCGTTGCCGTCACGACAGTAGCAGCAGACCTCACAGGTTGAGCCGATGCTGCAACAGGCTCCTCTTCCGGCTCTGCAACCGACACATCGGCGAACTCATTGAACACGGGGACATCGACATCCGTGCGGATCAGCGGGCCGAAGTTGGGGTAATCCAATTGTTCAAACGGTGCCGCCACCTGATTGACCGCAGGCGACGCAGTGGCCTGCTCAGCAATCGCGAGCTGCTGACGCTGGAATCCTTGATAACCGATGACTGCCGCCGTGGCCAAGCCCGGCAGCGTGAGCCATAACGCGTGATACCAGCGAAAACCTGCTGACTGAGCACTAGCCTGCGCGCTGTGTGGGGTAGGCATCACATGCCCGGTGTATTGCTGATGACTGAGTTCAGAACGTTGCAACGCTTTCATCACCTGCGACATCACTGCACCTCCGTTAGGCGTGGTCCGCTCTGCTGAGTCAGCAAATCTAACTGGCGCAGTGTCTGGCGTCCGGCAATGCCGTCCACCTGCATATTCTGCCAACGTTGGAATACTTCCACCTTACGTTTTACCTCTTTGTCATACACCGTGACATTGCGTTCAGGTTCGCCCAACAAGCTAGACAGTTTGTTATCCAGCAGCGTGATATCTTCACCGCGCATGCCGGCACGCAGGGTCTGATAGAACGATGGTTGCCATACTACCCGATACTCCCCCTGCCACAGAGGTTCAATCCACTCGCGGCCGATACGTACCCGTTTATCGTTGATCAGCAGTTCTACCTCATCACCTTGCAGATGATAGAGCACCGCATAGGTTCTCAGCCCTCGCAGGTTGAGGGTTAACATCACCGGCAGATTCAGCTTTTTCAGATCCTGCCAGCTCCCCATATTTTGCTCACATTCCAATTGTGATGACGCAGAGCGCTGACAGAAGCTTTCAATCACCGAGGCATCATAACCCCACACCGCATACAGCGCCTTCATCGCCTGCTCACGGTCGGTCGCACCTTTGAGCTGGTCTTCCACTGTCGTCGGGAACACCGTCTGCTCCGCGGCTTCCACAGGCGCAGGCAATGGCCACTGTTGCTGAATTTGTTGATTGAGATAAGGTGGCAACCAATATGCGATGGCCGCCGCCGAACCAATCCCGATGAGCGCAGACATCACCCCGGCAAGCGGAAAACGTCGAGACCTTTCCTGCACCTGAGGCTGATACACCGTGGACTGAAAACTCATGATTTGTGTGCATGCCTGCTTCACTCGTTCAAGGCTGATGGTTCGTTCTCCGGCCTGATACGCCCCTTTCAGCGCAGCATCACAGGCCAGATTGATCAAACGTGGAATTCCATGCGTCTGCTGCGCAATCCATTTGGCACTGCGAGCCGAAAACAGATTGCCGTCGCCCCCGGCCTGTTGCAGACGAAAACGAATGTAGTGTGCTGTTTCGCTGACATCGAGCGGTAGCAAGTGGTAACGTCCGGTGATTCGCTGTGCCAGCTGTCGCAATTGTGGCAATTGCAGTTTGTACTGCAGCTCGGGCTGGCCAATCAAGAGCACTTTAAGCAGCTTGCGACTTTCCGTTTCCAGATTGGTTAATAAACGCAGTTGCTCCAGCACATCCGGCGCCAGATGCTGGGCTTCATCAATCACCAGCAGCACCTGAATTCCGTTGGCGTATTCATTGAGCAGAAACTGGTACAACACCTGACTCAGTTGCTTGAGCGTCGCCTGCTGCGGGTATTTGATGGCGAACTCATCACAGAACGCTTCCAGCAGCTCACGCTCTGAAAAGGTCGGGTTGAGAATGAAACCCGCACGGGTATGTGGCGGAAGTCCGGACAGAATCGCCTTGGCGACCGTGGTTTTTCCGGTGCCCACTTCGCCAGTCAGCATCGCAAAACCACCGCCATCGCCCAGTCCGGCCTGAAGATGAGCCATCGCTTCTTTATGTCGTTGACTTAAATATAAATACCGAGAATTGGGCACAATCGAGAACGGATGTTCTATCAGGCCGAAAAATTCTGGATACATGCTCTCGTCTCTTTGAATGTTGTTAGGCGCAAAGTATCATTGTGACTATGATTATCCAACGCCATAAACGTAAATATTGAGGTTCGGTGGTGCAAATTTATCTCGTTGGCGGCGCAGTTCGCGATCAATTGCTTCAGCTTCCAGTATATGACAAAGATTGGGTGGTCGTTGGCAGCAGTCCGGAAGAGATGCTCAACGCTGGCTTTCAGGCCGTGGGCAAAGACTTTCCGGTGTTTCTGCATCCTAAGACCCGTGAAGAGCACGCCTTAGCTCGTACCGAGCGTAAAACAGGTTCCGGCTATACTGGCTTTGCCTGCCACTTCGCGCCGGATGTCACGCTGGAAGAGGATCTGCTGCGCCGCGATCTCACCATCAACGCCATGGCACAAACCAAAGACGGAACGCTGATCGACCCCTACGGAGGTCAGCGCGATTTGCAAGATCGCCTGCTGCGTCATGTCTCGGAAGCGTTTGTCGAAGACCCTCTGCGCGTACTGCGCGTCGCGCGCTTTGCCGCCAAACTCACGCATCTCGGCTTTTCTGTCGCCGAAGAGACGCTGGCGCTGATGCAACACATCAGCGCATCGGGTGAACTGCAACATCTGACGCCGGAGCGCGTCTGGCAGGAGTGGCACAAATCGCTGTCGACGCGAAACCCGCATATTTTTCTGCAAGTCCTGCGTGACTGCGGTGCCTTGAAGATCGTACTGCCGGAACTCGACCGCTTGTTTGGCGTACCTCAGCCTGAGAAATGGCATCCGGAAATCGATACGGGCGTACACACGCTGATGGTGGCCGAACAAGCAGCGCTGCTGTCGGAATCACTCACTGTACGCTTTGCCGCGCAGGTGCACGATCTCGGCAAGGGCGTAACGCCTGAATCAGAGTGGCCGAGCCACAAGCTGCATTGTCATACCGGATTGAAGCTCATTGAGGCGCTGTGCGCACGTGTCAAAGTACCGAATGAGTTTCGCGATCTGGCGTTAGCGGTGTGCGCGCAACATTCCAATGTCCATCGCGCCGCAGAGCTCAAACCGGCAACCAAACTGAAAGTGCTCAATCTACTGGATGTATGGCGTAAACCGCAGCGACTCGATGAAGTACTGCTGTGCTGCGAAGCGGACCATCGTGGACGTTTAGGCTTAGAACAGAACCCCTATCCACAACGGGATATTTTTCTGCGCGCCTACCGTGCCGCGCTCAAAGTGGATGTGCAGCAGGTGATCGCCGCAGGTTTTAGTGGCAAACAGATTCGCGACGAGCTGGATAAACGCCGGGTCCATGCCATTGAGAATGCGGGATGAAGCATTTGCGCTGGATGAATAATCAATATTGATAAACGTTTGAAAACAAAAAGCCCTGCAATGCAGGGCTTCTTTTTAAGCGTCAACGCTAAGCTTTAAATTAAGCTTGGCCTTTCACTTCTTTCAGACCGTTGAAAGGTGCACGTTCGCCCAGTGCTTCTTCGATACGGATCAGTTGGTTATACTTAGCAACACGGTCAGAACGGCTCATAGAACCAGTTTTGATTTGGCCTGCTGCAGTACCTACCGCTAGGTCAGCGATAGTTGCGTCTTCAGTTTCGCCTGAACGGTGAGAGATTACTGCAGTGTAACCTGCATCTTTAGCCATCTTGATTGCAGCTAGAGTCTCAGTCAGAGAACCGATTTGGTTGAACTTGATCAGGATAGAGTTAGCGATGCCTTTCTCGATACCTTCAGCAAGGATCTTAGTGTTAGTTACGAACAGATCGTCACCAACAAGTTGGATCTTGTTGCCAAGAAGTTGAGTTTGGTGTGCGAAACCAGTCCAGTCAGATTCGTCCAGACCGTCTTCGATAGAAACGATTGGGAATTTCTCAACTAGCTCTGCCAGGTAGTGGTTGAACTCTTCAGAAGTGAAAGTTTTACCTTCGCCTTTCATGTTGTAGATGCCAGCTTCTTTGTCGAAGAACTCAGATGCAGCACAGTCCATAGCAAGAGTTACGTCTTTACCCAGAACGTAACCAGCAGCCGCTACCGCTTCTGCGATTACTTCTAGTGCTTCTGCGTTAGATTTCAGGTTAGGAGCGAAACCACCTTCGTCACCAACTGCAGTGTTGTAACCTTTCGCTTTCAGAACTTTAGCCAGGTTGTGGAACACTTCAGAACCGATACGTACCGCTTCTTTCAGAGTTTTCGCGCCAACTGGTTGAATCATGAATTCTTGGATATCAACGTTGTTGTCTGCGTGCTCACCACCGTTGATGATGTTCATCATAGGCAGAGGCATAGAGAATTGACCAGCAGTGCCGTTCAGTTCAGCGATGTGCTCGTACAGAGGCATGCCTTTAGAAGCTGCTGCTGCTTTAGCGTTCGCTAGAGAAACCGCTAGGATTGCGTTCGCACCGAAGTTAGATTTGTTTTCAGTGCCATCTAGGTCGATCATGATCTGGTCAACAGTTGCTTGATCTTTCGCGTCTTTGCCAGCTAGAGCGTCAGCGATTGGACCGTTAACAGCTGCGATAGCTTTCAGAACGCCTTTACCTAGGAAACGAGATTTGTCGCCATCACGCAGCTCAAGAGCTTCACGAGAACCCGTTGATGCACCCGATGGTGCAGCAGCCATACCTACGAAACCGCCTTCTAGGTGAACTTCAGCTTCAACAGTTGGGTTACCACGTGAGTCGATGATTTCACGACCTAGAACTTTAACGATC
>ERZ1673961.459-NODE-459-length-16479-cov-6.027947_pt1 | contig 16479 bp, 12 predicted proteins | sample MGYA00580189_ERZ1673961 | MGnify/ENA primary metagenome ERZ1673961 (study PRJEB41334, sample SAMN05608105) | rock metagenome | biome: terrestrial subsurface; feature: shale formation; material: shale | place: USA: Pennsylvania ... | reverse complement strand
GGTCAACCACTTAAGAAATGAGCTTATGTGTCCAACCAGCGGGGTCCACTTCTGTGCGCGGTCAATCTTCATCTCGGTAAACGGTAAATCCGCCAATTTCAACAGCGATGAATATCCTGCACCGAAGTCGTCAATGGCGAGTTCCACACCGTTCAGTCTCAAGCGGGCAAAGTTCTCCACCATGACCGAGTCACATTGATACGCTTCCATTTCTGTCAGTTCGATAATCAGGCGACTTGGATTAAATCCGTGCTCGCGACAGCATTCCAACACGCGTTTTGCAAATTGGGGCTCAGCAAAATTTGTATGAGTTGCGTTCACCGATACCGTTCCGAGAAACTTCGCTTTCGAAAAGTCGTTAAGCGCTTGCTGCAAAACACAAAAGAACAAGCGGTTATGCCAGTTAGCTTGTTCAATTAATGGCAACAACACGTACGGTGTTAAGACGCCGTATTCTGGGTGATACCAACGAATTAACGCTTCGTACCCTCGGGCCACACCATCTTTGAAACGACATTGAGGCTGATAAACATTGCGCAAATCCCCTAGCTCAAATGCCTTATCCAAATCGTCCACATGCAGAGATGGCAGCGTTTTGGTGCAGTATTTTTCTGTGTTCGGGGAGCCGACGGTTTGTAAGACCGATTTCAGGCAATCCGATGTGACGGGTTTAGAAAGCGATGCCACCAAATCCAGCCCCAGTTGCTGGCACATCATCGCCGCCAGCTTGAGGATGTTTTCATCATGTCCGCTTAGTAAACACAACCGTCCGCTATATTTGCGCTCCGCCAATTCACTCAGCAGCGCCAAGCCGTCCATTTCCGGCATTTCCAGATCACAAATGATCAAGTCAAATTCAAAATTGTCACACAGTTCCAGAGCATCACGGCCATTGTGAGTAATATGGATTTGATTTACCCCAAGTTGGCTGATCACCACCTTGATCACTCCACAATGAAGCTGACAATCGTCAACGATTAAAACCAATTGAAATGCAGGATCAATGTTCATTAAGCCACTCCTCCGCGAGATGAATCGCCGATGTCATGATCTGAACCAGTTGGTCCAATTCAGTCTCGTACTCTTGAGCGCCAGTACTCGCGCACTGTTCCAAGCGCTCTGCAGCCAAACGAATGTCGTGCTCCCCGACGGTGCCCGCGCCACCTTTAATGCGGTGGGCTAAGCTTTTGACCTGATTGGGATCCATGCGTTGGGCCAGCAATGAACCCAGGTCGTCTTGCATACTGCTAATAAAAACCTCAACTAACATTGTCGCGTCTTGAGGCTCATAGGCTTGCCACCAGCTTGATTCGCTCTCTTCAATGCGATTGGGCAGAAATTCCGCCAAAATTTGATACAAGCGACTTAGCCCATACGGCTTGTAAAGCACCGTGTCGAAGCCGGAAAGCAATGCACGTTCGTTGGCGACACGGGAGTCTTCCGCGGTACAGCCAATAATGGCTTTGTTGGAAAACTGCGGAAAATGGTCGCGCACTAAACTTGCCAATTGATAACCGTCCATCACCGGCATGTGACAATCCGTCAGGAGTAAATCGAAGTGGTCAGGATGATTTTTGATTTGGTCATACGCTTCCTGACCATTGCTCACCACCTCCACACTGAGGCCAAAAGACGCCAATTGACGGCTAATTACTAGTTGGTTAATGGGATTGTCCTCGGCGACAAGGATATGGCCGACCAATTGGCCGGTCACGACCTCTTCATCTGGTTCATTGTCAGATACGTTTTTGAGTACATTCCGCAGTAAATCGGGGAAGAATGGGCTCACGCTCAGTTCAACCACATTATTGGCACGTAAACTGAATCCATTCATGTTGTTGCGCAGGATCACCGTCATATCACTATGACGATCGTTCGACACGGTTTGCCCGTCGTCATACACGTCAATGCCGCATGATGGCGCATGACGCTTTGCTTTCACACCCCACGCGTGAAGCCACTGTTCAATCAAAGGATGGCTTCCGTGGTAGTGCACAGGCGTCTCCGACAACGGTGCTCTAAAATAGCTTTCCACTTGAATCGGAATGGTCACCTGAATACTGGTGCCTTTTCCTTGTTCACTGTCGATGGTGATATCCCCTTTCATCACTTTCACGAGGTCATGCACAATCGCCAGTCCCAAGCCAGTGCCGCCGTATCGGCGTGCAATCGTGGAGTCAGCCTGAACAAACGGATCGAAGACGGTTTTTAGAAATTCAGGAGACATGCCTTCGCCGGAGTCACTGATGTTCATCACGATCTCACGCTCTGTCACATCGATATCGACACTGACAAAACCTGACTGCGTAAATTTGATCGCATTTGAAAGCAAATTATTGATGATCTGACGCAGGCGGAGCGAATCGACGATAACGGTCTTCACTCTGCCCGGTGTCCAGTTCACTTGAAAATCCAGTGATTTTTCGCGCGCCGCCGTACAGTGCACACGCAATAACTCACCGATCTCATGCAGCAAGTAACACTTCACCGAATCAAGTTCGAGTTGCTGCGCTTCGAGTTTCGAGAAATCGAGAATATCGTTGACCAACAGGTGCAAGTGATGCGCCGATGACATGACGTTATTAAGAATAAGTCGTGTATCTTCATTGGTTTCACGAATTTTCAGCATTTCCAGCAAGCCCACCATGCCTGCAATCGGCGTTCTCAGCTCATGGCTCATGCTGGCCAGGAACCGTTCGCGAGACAGCACTGCTTTTTGCGCCACATTTTTCGCCTGACGCAAATGACGCTCTTGCTCTTTTTGCGCGGAAATGTCGTTCACCACGGTCAGAATGAATTTCTCATCATTCTCCCCGCCTCGTAAGTGTGTGCGACGATAACTCACGGTATTCATGCCGCTAGGACAATTTGTTACATCGACGTCATGCCGTGTCACGGTTTGTCCTTGTAAAACCGTATTAAACTCATCCACATTTTCAACCAGACACGCAGGTTGATCCGCATTGATGCGCATGCTGCAAGGTGAACACGCCGTCGGCCCCGCTCCCTGACAATTGGTCAGCAGCAGTTGGTAGTTGGCATCATGAATGAAAATACGATTTGGCAACCCATTGATGACGTGTTGCAGCAACGCCAACTGCTCTTTGCTGTGCAGTGCATCGCGCTCTTGAATCGACACTTTCAGTTTCAGGTTTTTACTCCAAAGAAACCCGATGAAACCCAGCAGCATCAGAACAGAGGTCAGAATTGCCGAGCCGGTCACTACGAGCGATTTATCAACCCCATACACGATATTGAACGGGCTGTAGGTGTTTTGCAGACGCATGATGTCATTGGCATCCACCGATGCAAGCATACCAGCCAGAATGCCTTTGAGTTGAGTGTTGTCGCCGCGAATCGCCATCGCGATTTCGATCACTTTATCTTCGCCTTTGCGCACCACGAGGCGATCTTCCCCGCGTTGAGACAGTAGGTATTCAAGAATGTCGTGGCGAATGTACGCACTGCTGAGTTTGCCATCTTCTAGATCATGAATCAGCGATATAACACTGGTGTACGTCGCCAAATTTTTACCAAACACCTGATCTTTCACGTATTGATACGTCGGGCTGTCAGAAAACAACACAGCCGCCTCCGCGTCCTCAGCTTTCTTTACGCCCGGTAGCTCGATCAGGTTGTAAGTGATCGACATCATTGTGTCGGTCACATACATCCAGCTTGGATTGTTAACGCCTTTGACCACCATTGGTAACACATCAATCTCGCCATATTTCAGCATCTCTACAGGGCTTACCCCCTCAGTCGCAGGCACATAATCGAAATTGAACGCGGTCCTTGCTTCAATCAGCTTCAGCATGTCGTTCAGGTAGCCACCGTAATAGCCATCACGATTGCGATAAAACAGTGGGTACGCGTCGTTCCACGCGGAATAACGAATAGGTTTCAGGCCTGCGTCTTTGTAGCTCAGGGCCGCCATGTCCACTTGGTGATAGGGGTTAGACGAACGCAATAACGACTGCTCTCCCTGACGACTTAAAACGTTGTCAATTTCTTCGACCAACGCTTTGAAATGAGAAGACGCCGCAATACGCACCTGCTGTGGTTTGCCCCACGCTGGCAGGTCGATCTGACCCAACGTGTTGAGAGGATACTTTACCGATGTCAGCAACGAGGTGTAGCTTTCCAATACCGCATCAATTTTGCCATCTTCCAGATCATTCGACAGGCTAATGAAATCTGACACTTCGATAACGTGTGAAAAACCCATGTCGGCCAATTGATTGCAATACACCGCACCTTTGATGCAGCCCCAGGTCAATGAATCTGGCGCCCAATGGCTGAGGTTCTGGTTGCGATACCACACGGCGGTCGAACTGGAATAAAGCGGCTCACTGTAAAACAAATGGCTGTGATCGCCGGCAAAAACACCTATGGCTACATCTGCTTTTTGGCTCTCGATGGCGCGCTCAAGCGAAGCCATGTCTGAAAACAGCTTGTACTTGGGCGTAAACCCAATCTCGTGCGCCAATGCTTCAATGTAGTCTGTATTTATGTCTTTTAAGGGATCTTGACCATCCAATTGATGCTTCAACATGGCTACAGTCAGCGAATTGTCCCCCGTCTGCCCAGCAGAAAACGCAAGCGCAGGCATACTCACACAATATGCTGAACTTGAAAAAGCAGAGATGATTAAGGAGATAAGTAGTCGTTTCACTTCCGTCTCTATGTTGTAACTGGTAGACGTGGCCAGAATAGAATTTACATAAAGAATGTCAAATTCATACACCTATAAACAAAGAACCTAATTCAATGTATTTAAAGGATATTTTCTTTGGATGTAGGACTATTCTGATAGAAAGTTCAGACTTAAAACAGTGTTTTATTGATCAAGGTCATAAGCCATAGGACACGACTTACAACCTCAGACAGGATATTATTGGAAAGCAGGACGCTGCTGAATCATTTCAAACCAACGTGCAATGTTTGGATATTGCGCTAATGGGCTGAGTTCCAACGCTTTATCCGCAAAACCGATAAAGATAAACGCGGTAATATCCACAATCGTGAAATAGTCTGTTGCGACAAAGTTCGATTCCTTCAGGCGCGCATCAAGCAGTGGCAGGCAACTGGCCGCGCGCGCTTTGCTTTCTTCACCCCAAGCCAATACGCAGTTTTCGCGATCTTTGTAGATTCCCGTAAGGTTACGAAATGCCTGAAAACCGGCGTACAGTCCCTGAAACTCGGTGACACGATGCCACATTTCAACTTTCGCCTTATCCAGCGCATCGCGACCAAACAGGTGACGGTCATTCGGATTCGATTCATCAAAGTAACGGCAAATCGCCACGCTCTCACACAGCGTGGTGCCATCGTCAAGTTCCAGCATCGGTACTTTGCCATTGACACTTTTGCTTTTAAACGACTCCGTCAGGTTGTCCCCTTCGCGCACATTTAACGCCACACGTTCAACATCCACCCCCAATTCTTTGAGAAAAATGCTGACACGACGGCAACTTGGCGTAACGGCAGTTTCGTATAGCTTCATAAATCTTCCTTTTTATCTCTTTTTCAGAACGATCGTTTAGGTTAGACTCTACCCGTTAACTAAACGATCAGTCAAGAATGAGTTTGCAGGTAGTCACACCATGGCACGAAAATGTAATTTTGACCGCGATGAGAAGCTCACTCAGGCAATGGAATTGTTCTGGCAGCGCGGCTACGCCAATACGGCGATTTCTGATTTGGTTGATACACTGCAAATCAACCGTTTCAGCCTCTACAACACCTTCGGCGACAAGCAGAATCTTTATTACGAAGCGTTGGATAAATATCTCAACACCGTTTCATTGCCGGGCTTAAGCGCGTTGCGGGAAGATGGTGCGTCGCTGAGCGCCATTGAGACATTCCTCAATCAGTTTGCCGCGCTACAACGCAAACGCAGTTGCGGCTGCTTCATTCAAAACGCCTTAGTTGAACATGCCGGGAGCGATGAAAAGGTGCTCGACAAAGGACAAGCTCTGTTTGATCAGCTTTTAGAACTGCTTTCCCATGCCATCCACAATGCGCAGCAAGAAAAACAGATATCAATGGCCGTAAGCCCTCATGCTCTGGCGCAATTGATTCTGACTCAGATGCAGGGAATGCGGGTACTTGGCAAAGCCAAACGCTTTGACGATTTGGATCAGGCAGTAAATGCGCTGCTACAACTGCTTAAGTGTCACTAACCGAGGTTTGCAGAGATGATAAAGGTATTGGCAACACGCCTGACACAAGGTGCTGACTTAAAACAATCGATAATGACACTGGTGCAGGAGCACAGCATAACAGCGGGTTCCATTGCCTCATGCGTGGGATGTTTATCGCAGCTCAATATCCGCTTAGCGGACAGCACTTCAACGTTATCAGTGCAGGCACCGTTTGAAATCGTGTCGCTGATGGGCACCTTAACCCCCCATCATCTTCACTTGCATATTGCCGTAGCGGATTCGCAAGGCAGAGTCTGGGGCGGTCATCTACTCGATGGCAACCTCATCAACACCACTGCGGAATTGATAGTACATGGCTACCCTGATTTAGCCTTTGACCGCGAATACGATGCGAACACTGGTTATACCGAACTTACCATACAAACCAAGTAAGCACTCAACAGAACACAAGCAAAAAGCCCGGATTCTCCGGGCTTTTCTTTTACTAAGAACAATGACTTAGAACGATGAGAGGCGAACCAACTCCTGAGTGTAAGGGTGATTAGGATGTTGGAACAGGTTTTGTGTCGCGCCCTGTTCGACAATCTGCCCCTGTTTCATCACGATGGTGTAATGGCACAGCGATTTCACGACATTGAGATCGTGGCTGATGAACAGGTATGTCAGGCCATATTTCTCCTGCAGCGATTTCAGCAGATCCAGCACTTGCGCCTGCACCGTGCGATCCAGCGACGAGGTCGGTTCATCCAGCAGAATAAACTCCGGTTTGAGCACCAAAGCGCGGGCAATGGCAATTCGCTGGCGCTGGCCACCAGAAAACTCATTCGGATAGCGATGACGCGTGTCGGGATCCAAATCCACTTCGCGCATCGCTTCACAAATGGCGGCATCAATCTGTTCATCGCTGAACTCGGTGTGCACATGCAACCCTTCACCAATGACCTGAGCAACAGACATTCTTGGGTTAAGCGCCGAAAACGGGTCCTGAAACACGACCTGCATTTTGCTGCGATATGGCAGCATGCCCTTACGATCAAGTTGCTGGATGTCCTGCCCCGCGTAGTTAATTACGCCTTCTGAATGCACCAGTTTCAGAATCGCCATGCCTGTTGTTGATTTACCGGAACCACTTTCCCCCACCAGTCCGATAGAATGGCCTTTGCGCAGTTCAAACTGCATGTTAGTGACGGCTTTAATGTGGTTAACTGTGCGTTTGAACAATCCGCCAGTGATGGGAAACCACACTTTGAGTTGCTCAGTTTTGAGCAACACCGGGCTTTGACTGTCAGTCTCCACAGGCAAACCACGCGGATCCGATTCAATCAGGAGTTTGGTGTATGGGTGTTTAGGTTCACTGAACAACGCTTTGCATTCGTTTTCCTCAACCAAGCGCCCTTCTTGCATGACCGCAACGCGATCGGCAATGCGACGTACGATACTGAGGTCGTGTGTGATAAACAGCATCGCCATCCCCAGTTCTTGTTGTAAAGATTTAAGTAGATCGAGGATCTGCGCCTGAACCGACACGTCCAGTGCGGTGGTGGGCTCATCAGCAATCAGCAATTCGGGCTCATTGATCAGCGCCATGGCAATCATCACTCGTTGGCGTTCTCCACCGGACAACTCATGGGGATAAGCATTGATTTTTAGTGTCGGATTACGAATCCCGACTTTTTCCAGCCAACTGATGGCCAGAGATTCTGCCTTTTTCTGGCGCATACCGCGGTGAATCGCCAAGGTTTCCACCAGCTGTTTACCAATCTTGTGCAGCGGGTTCAGCGACACCATCGGCTCCTGGAAAATCATGCCGATACGCCCGCCACGAATACCGCGCAACTGACGCTCCGAACACGCCAGCGTATTGGTGCCAGCAAAGTCAATTTTACCTTCCAGATAGTGAGCTGAACCTTTGGGTAGCAGCTTTAATATCGCGTTCGCAGTGACCGATTTCCCCGAGCCGCTTTCCCCTACCAGAGCCAGCGTTTCCCCTTTACGAATCGAAAGCGAAACCTGATGAGTGACAGGTTCAACATTACCAGCGCGACCAAAGCCGACGGAGAGGTTTTCAATGGTGAGTAACGTTTCGCTCATTAGCCTCTCCTTTGTAGATGTGGGTCAAAGGCATCACGAACCGCTTCACCAACGAAAACCAATAAGGTCAGCATTAAGGACAACACCACAAAGGCCGAAATGCCCAGCCAAGGCGCCTGCAAGTTCGCTTTACCTTGTGCCAGCAATTCCCCCAAAGACGGCGAACCAACTGGTAAGCCGAAACCCAGGAAATCGAGCGACGTCAGTGTGGTTACGGAACCAGAAAGAATAAACGGCATCATGGTCAGCGACGCAACCATAGCATTAGGTAACATGTGGCGCATGATGATGCGAGAATCACTCACACCCATCGCCTGAGCCGCTCGTACATAGTCAAAGTTGCGGCATCGCAAAAACTCGGCGCGCACCACGCCCACCAAGCTCATCCAGCTAAACAGTACCATGATACCCAACAGCCACCAGAAGTTCGGTTCAACAAAGCTCGACAAGATGATCAGCAGAAACAGCGTCGGCATGCCCGACCAGATTTCGATGAAGCGCTGACCGAAGAGATCTAACCAACCACCGTAGTAACCCTGACTCGCGCCAACCACGACGCCCACAAAGGAGGAAACAATGGTTAGCACAAATCCAAACAGCACCGAAATACGGAAACCGTAAATAATACGCGCCAGCACGTCACGCCCTTTATCATCGGTACCCAGCCAGTTGACCGAGTCTGGTGCCGACGGCACAGAGCCTACAATGTCGTAGTTGATGGTGTCGTAACTAAAACGAATCGGTGCCCAAATGATGTAGCCTTTTTCTTCAATCAGACTCACAACATAAGGATCGGTGTAGTCGGCTTCGGTTTCAAATTCGCCGCCAAAGCGCGTTTCTGCGTACTGCTCCACCACCGGGAAATACCAGTGATGGTCATAGGAAATAAACAGCGGTTTGTCGTTGGCGATCACCTCAGCAAACAAGCTGATGAAAAACAGAATGGAAAAAATCCACAGCGAATAGAAACCACGCCGGTTAGATTTGAACCGCTGCCAGCGTGCGGCGTTCAGCGGGTTAACTTTCTTCTTTAACAACGCCATTTAACGGGCCTCAAAATCAATGCGCGGATCGACCCAGGTGTAAGTCAGATCCGAAATAATGCCGAGCAACAAGCCCAATAGAGTCATGATATACAGCGAACTGAACACCACCGGATAATCACGTTGAATGGTCGATTCAAAGCCAAGCAGACCAATGCCTTCGAGCGAAAACATCACTTCAATCAGCATCGAGCCGGTGAAGAAAATGTTGATAAACGCACTTGGAAAACCAGCAATGATGATCAGCATGGCGTTGCGAAACACGTGTTTATACAGGATGTTACGCTCGTCGAGCCCCTTAGCGCGCGCGGTCACCACATACTGCTTATTGATTTCATCGAGAAACGAGTTTTTCGTCAGCATGCTCAGCGTTGCAAAACCGCCGATCACCATGGCGAAAATCGGCAGCGCCAAATGCCAGAAATAGTCGATGATTTGCTGATACCAGGTCAATTGAGCGAAGTTATCCGACACCAAGCCGCGCAGCGGGAACCAACTGAAGTAGTTACCGCTGGCAAATACAATGATCAGAATGATCGCAAACAGGAAGCCGGGAATCGCGTATCCGACAATCACCATGGCGCTCGACCAGACATCAAAGCGCGAGCCGTGATGAATCGCCTTCATGATACCGAGCGGAATCGAAATCATGTAAATGATGAGCGTGCTCCACAACCCAAGAGAAATGGAAACCGGCAAACGTTCGACAATCAGGTCGATGACGTTACCACCGCGAAACAAGCTTTCGCCGAAGTTAAACGTCACGTAATTCTTGAGCATATCGAAATAACGCTCATGCAGCGGTTTATCAAAACCGAACTGGCGTTTAATGGCTTCCACCACTTCCGGATCCAGGCCACGTGATCCCTTGTAACCGGACGGGCTGCCGTTATCCATTTTCGATAAGTCAACTTCCTGCCCGCCACCGGAAAAGCGCTCCATGATGCCGTTCGAATGCCCTTCCAGATTGGCGATGGCCTGTTCAACCGGGCCACCCGGCGCAATCTGAATGATAAAGAAGTTAATTGTGATAATGGCCCACAGCGTTGGGATCACCAACAGCAAACGGCGAATAATGTACGCAGCCATACCTTCCTCTTAACGACGTTTTTCAGGTAACTTCTGGGCTTTCTCTTGTGAGATCCACCAGGTATCAATACCTAAATCGTATTTTGGCATTTCAGCCGGACGTTCAAACTTATCCCAAGTCGCGACTCGGTACATGCTGGTGTACCACTGCGGAATGAGATAGAAGTTCCATTGCAGAATTCGGTCTAACGCTTTGCCGAGCGATTTCAGCTTGTCCGGATTCTCCTGATTTTTGGCAATCTGCATGGTCAGTTCATCAATCACCGGATCCATCACCCCTGCCGTGTTGTAGGTCGAATCAATGTAGTGTGAGTTCCAAACAATCATCAGGTTCGGACTTGGGAACGGATTGGCGGAATAAGCCGACGACACCATGTCAAAGTCGCGGTCACGCAAGCGCTTGATGTATTGAGTGGTATCGACGGTACGGATCTTCATATCGATGCCCATGAGCTTGAGATTCTTTTGCAGAGGAATCGCAATGCGCTCCGTCGTCGGGCTGTAAATCAGCAGTTCAAACGTCATCGGCTCGCCAGTTTTGACGTCAGTCATCACTTTATTCTTCAGCTCCCAACCCGCCTCTTTCAGCAGCTCAAACGCTTTGCGCATTTGTGGGCGAATACGACCGCTGCCATCGGTCACCGGTGGCTGGAACTCTGTTGTAAACACACGCGGCGGGATCTTATCTTTTACCGGATTGAGAACGGCAAGTTCCTCTTTATCCGGCAACCCTTTGGCTTCGTACTCGGTGTTCTGGAAGTAGCTGCGGGTGCGAGTGTACTGGCTGTAGAACATGTTCTTGTTCATCCACTCGAAGTCCATCGCATAGTTCAGCGCCTCACGTACGCGCACGTCGCTGAACACCGGACGCTGAATGTTGAATACAAAGCCCTGTGTTGCGGCGGGCGCATTATGTGGAATCTCTTCTTTCTTGATGAAGCCGTTGTCAAAGTTCACCCCAGTATAAGAAGTCGCCCAGAACTTGGCCTGACTCTCCTGACGAATATCGAACTCACCGGCTTTAAAAGCTTCCAGCATCACCGTGTCATCACGGTAATAGTCGTACTGCACCTGCTTGAAATTGTTGCGGCCAACGTTAACCGGCAGATCTTTTGCCCAGTAGTTGTCGTCGAGCTTATAGGTAATGCTTTGTCCCGGTTTGAACTCGGCCACTTCATAAGGACCGCTGCCCACTGGGGGTTTATTGAGGGGTTCGGAGAGATTTTTGTCTTTCCAGAAGTGTTCTGGCAGTACGCGGGTTTGCTGAGCAAAACTGAACAGTTTGTCGCGGTTCGGTTCGCTCATTTCAATGCGTACCGTTTTGTCGTTCAACGCTTTAACCGATTTAATCTCTTTGTAGTACACGCGATATTGCGGCACGCCTTCAGTCATGAACTTATTGAAGGTGAATTCCACATCGTGCGCGGTGATGGGAACCCCATCCTGAAAACGCGCCTTAGGATTGATATCCAGTTCGAGCCAGGTGTAATCGTCGGAATAACGCACTTTTTCGGCAATCAACGGGTAGTATGAGTCGATTTCATCGGAAGGCGAAAACATCAATGAATCGTAAAGCTCACCGCTGGCTGCCGCCGCGACGCCGCGTGATGCATAGCGGTTAAAGTTATCGTAAGTACCGACCTGACCATAAGTCACTTTGCCATACTTAGGGGCATCAGGATTCACATAGTCAAAATGAGTGAAGTTATCGGGGTATTTGGCTTGACCAAAACCGACCAGACTGGTGGTTTCGATGACGTTGGCGAGAGAAACGTGGCTGAATAACGACAGTGCCACACCCAACGTAATTGTTTTTATTTTGCCCATTAAAGAATCCTTCTACTTAACGTCGTGCTGCCCATGTTCAGGCCATTTGAATGCATAAGTTTGGCCTGACAGGAAAATCATCGGTTCGCATCGCTATGCTTCCGAATTAAATCCGCTGCGGTGTTACCAGCAACTTCAAATTGTTCAGGTACATTTCTTATTAATAATTCAGCTACTTGGGTAAGTATAGAGAAATTTATCGATTACGAAACCGCTGAAACCTTATAGACACGCCAAGCGGCGGCATAGTTCAAAGATTTCAGCGGTTGATGGGCGTCAGATGAGGAGAATCAGAGCAGTTCTTTGGCAATCAGGCGCAATAGAAAGGTTTCGCGTTCAATGCTCATGCCCTTTTTCTCACTTTCCGCCATGGTCAGTTCATTGTGCGTAATTGCATCACGAATGTTGATCCAAACGGGCTTCATGCCGTTTTTGATTTCGTAGTCTTCGTAGTTGGTGTCGCCAAGCTCACGATCGATTTTGCAGGTAAAACAGTAAGAAACCATGTGCATTACATCCGCATCATCTTTATACCAAGGACGGAACTCTTCATAGAGGCCGAATGGTTTAATGTTGTGAATGTTCTGTGCACCTGTCTCTTCTTCCAGTTCACGCACCATGCCCTGCAGAATGTCTTCGCCTTCATCGACCCCGCCGCCAGGCAAGGTGTAGTCGTGATAACGCTCGGTATACAGCATCAGAATGTCTTCTCCATCCAGAACGATGGCGCGAGCGGCTTTGCGTTGCAAAATACGTTGTTGGCTGAGCGGTTCCACTTCTGGATGCGTAGCAATATGTAAGTGTCTCATATGGCGTCCCTCTAGAAATTTGGCGCCAACTTTATCAGAGAGGTAAACAAAAAACCCTGCCGCAGCAGGGTTTTTTCGCCATTTATCGTGAAACAGCATCAATCATGACGCAATATTAACCATCTTTTGTGATTTGCAAGATCAGCGCTCGCTCTACCTGCGCGGCTTTCTCAACTGGAATCTGGCACGTGCCAGCGGCCGGATGACCGCCACCACCGTACTGCAACATCAGCTCGCCGATATTGGTGCGTGAGCTGCGATCAAAGATCGACTTGCCCGTAGCAAACACAATGTTCTGCTTCTGAAAGCCCCACATTTTATGTATTGAGATATTGCATTGCGGAAACAGCGCGTAAACCATAAAGCGGTTCCCGGCATAGATGACTTCTTCTTCGGTCAGGTCAAGCAACACCAGATTTTCGTGAATGTGCGCGCAACGTTGAATCTGCTCTTTAAACAGATTTTCGTGCTCACGATACAAAACGATTCGCTCTTCCACATCCGGCAACGCCAGAATCTGTTCGATCGAGTGATCGGCGCAGTAATCGATTAAATCCATCATCAGGTTATAGTTGGAAATGCGGAAATCGCGGAACCGACCGAGGCCAGTGCGTGCATCCATCAGGAAGTTCAGTAAATTCCAGCCCGTCGAATCCAGAACTTCATCGCGGCTGAATTGCGCCGAATCCCCTTTGTCGACCGCCGCCATCATTTCCAGCCATTGGTCGGGAAAGACATCTAAACCGCCATAATATTCCCACACGACACGCGCAGCCGAAGGAGCATCAGGGTCAATAATGTGGTTATGCCTGTCCCCTGCGTTACGCAGAGTTTCAGAATGATGATGGTCAAAGACTAAGAATGCATCACCGACATACGGCAAATTAGTGACAATGTCACTGTCATAGATCTCTATCTTGCCATCTTGCATGTCTTTGGGATGAACGAATTTTATATCATTGATTAGTTGAAGTTTTTTAAGCAAAACAGCGCACACAAGTCCATCGAAATCACTGCGTGTCACCAGTCGATACTGTTTCTCTGTCATGGGCAGATCCCCTAAAAATACGTTCACCACTGCCGCGCCGGAGCGATGCGGAAACCAAAAGCAAGCTCGATTTTTGGCACCAAGATCAAAGTGCCTTATGAAATAATTCTAGACAGCATACTGCTTTTGACAAATTTGAAAGTAGCCGCAAAAGAGGTTATTTGATCGCTCTGAAACGTCGGTCACACCTTAAACGGGTGTTCGGGGTCAAAGTGACGATTCAAACGGGTAAGATGGGGATGTAAAATCCGCAATGCATGTTGTACCTGATCAACAGGTGCATCCGGCGTTGTTTCCAGCATGGTGCGTTCGATTTCAAACAACGCAGCGAGAACGTCAGCACCTTCCCCCCGTTGCTGACACAGAGTTTGCGCCAAGCTAATGGCGTTCTCCGCTAAACTGAACGGCACCTCTCTAACCAGCGCCAGCGGACGTTGAAAAACGCCGCCTACCACACCTTCGAGATACACCCGGTAAGGCGTGATTTCATCCATCAGCAAAAACAGAGCAGCTCGATCGCAGCAGTAAGGATAAGGCGCAAGAATATGGTGCCCGAGGTTACTGTCGATATGAAGATTCAAGCCATGCTCCGCACAACGTTGCTTCAGTACGCGCAATAACCCCTGCTCATCCATCAAGGACTGAATCTCAAAGATGCGCTTGAGGTGATAATCGTTCGAGGCAAAAATGACGTCAATGTCGCTACCTGTGGTAAAAATGCCCTTCTCAATCAGGGTCTGAGCCATGCATTCAATGTTTTCAATGGTATTGGTGGATTCTTGCTCTAATACCAAGGTCATTTCACTGGGATTCAGACCGCGTTTAAGACATTGCTGAATAAAGGCGTCGGCCATGGCAGAAGCTTCCGAAATGCTCTGCCCACCGGTATAACCGCCACAAAAACCAATGACCGGATTAGAGAGCTGCTTCGCTGCGAGCCATTCCACCAACGCAGACACACGGCTTTCACCTTCCAAAGTTAACTGGTTATTCACTAAACGTTTTCCGAGTGCCAGAATAAGTGTGTGCTGCATGGTTTTTCCTTTATTTATAAGCCCTCAGATAGTGCAACAAATTCAGCGTCTTGGCGAGCCTAATCCCCGACTATCCCGATGTGATCGGACGGTTATTTTGAAAATCAATAGAAAACACAGAGTTCATACATTAAACCTTAATGGGTCATTTGGTGTTTTGTGTAAATTTAGGTAAATGACAACAATTATCATTGCCGAATCGAAAGATTAACGCTAAGGTTACAGGCAATAATAAGTTGTTACATTTATGGGCTACTATGCAAAACAAACCACAAAAACGAAGCTTTCATGCTCTGACCGTTACGGATACCCAACAGATTTCTAATAATTTTCAACGCATTACCCTACAAGGCGATGCGATCGCGCATTTTGGTAAAGAGAGTGAAGGCGGCTACATCAAGCTGCTGTTTACGCCCGATGGCGGCACGGATATCAGCACACTAGGCGATGACGCCCGCCCACTGATGCGCACTTACACCATTCGTCAGTTCGACCCACAAACCAACAGCATTGTGGTCGACTTTGTGCGCCATATTACACAAGACCTTTCTTGCGGCTTTGCTGCGCGCTGGGCCGAGCAAGTTCAAGTGGGCGATACCATTTCCATCGGTGGCCCAGGGAAAAGCCAAGGCCTCAATACCGAAGCAGATTGGGTCTTTATGGCAGCTGACATGACCGCCCTGCCTGCACTTTCCGTCACGCTCGAAAGCTTAAGCGCCGACACGCAAGGTTACGCAGTGATTGAAATCGAAGATGAAGACGACAAGCAAACACTCAACGCACCCGTTGGCGTCAAGGTCATTTGGAGTGTTGGCACGCCGTTGGTTGAAGCCGTGAAAGCGCAGCCTTGGCTTGATGGACAATGTTCTGTGTGGTGTGCGTGTGAATTTGAATCGATGCGCGCGCTGCGTCAATACTTCCGCAACGAAAAAGAGATTGACCGCGAACACATCTACATCAGCAGCTACTGGAAAAACGGCGTCAGCGAAGATGGCCATAAAGTAATTAAACGCGAAGACGCAGAAGCCAACAGCTAAGCAACCGAACCTTAAGAAGTGTCACAACACTTCCCCCTCAATGGCCTTCGGGCCATTTTTTATGTCTGTTTCCTGTTGATGTCAGGAACAAAGGTAAAAATCCACCTGCATAGCAGGTGGCTTTGAATGGCCCCCGATAAGGGGGCTCACTGTTAGTTGTCTAACCCTAAAAGCATTTGTCGCTCTTCTTCTTCCTTTCCCACACGATCTTCGTGCCTGACATATCTTCGTATAATTTCCTCGTTCATTCCTACCGAATCAACAAAGTAACCTCGTTGTCAGAAATGATTTCCCCAAAGCTTTTTCTTTCTCAAATACGGAAATTTGTTAAATA
>ERZ1673961.458-NODE-458-length-16588-cov-6.031815_pt1 | contig 16588 bp, 14 predicted proteins | sample MGYA00580189_ERZ1673961 | MGnify/ENA primary metagenome ERZ1673961 (study PRJEB41334, sample SAMN05608105) | rock metagenome | biome: terrestrial subsurface; feature: shale formation; material: shale | place: USA: Pennsylvania ... | reverse complement strand
TGGCACGACTGTCACGCCAGCGGCGATGCCGACCACATCAATTTGGTTGTTGATCGCACCGATCGTTCCCGCAACATGGGTGCCATGTCCGTTCCCATCGGATGTTTGGTTGGGTTTGCCGCGCGCGTAGTTTATGCCCAGACTGGCATCCACATTTAAGTCGGGATGGCTGGTATCAATACCCGTGTCGATAATCCATGCTTTGTTGCCTGAGTTAGGCGTTCTTGGCCCTCCCACGAAAGTTACACCCCAAGGGGTTACCTGAGGAGGCTCAGTTGACGATCCGGTATCGCCGCCGTTGCTTGGTTTTCCACCTCTGGGCATCGCCTGAACCAGCATATCCGGTTCAATGTAATCAATATCCGGAAAGCGATGTTGCAGCCCCTGTAATGCGGTCAGCGGCATATGCACCGCAAAACCCTGAATCGCATTCTGGTAGCGAAACAGCACTGCGCCTCTCTGGTTCTCAATCGCGGCTAAAACTTCTTCAGCTTTTGAGGGTGAGACATCATTCTTCAGAACCACGATGTAACGGTCGGACAAATCAATCCCCTGATTGATCACAGACCAGGCCAGTGGTGAGACGAGAGTTGCGACAAGAGTGAGAGAAAATGTGGTTGAGCGCATAACTAAGTTCACTTTTTATTGGTTAGGTGGCTTAATTATAGATGCTATTGATAGATTGGTTATTTAGTGACGGACTTTGAAAAAGGTAAGTGCACCCTCCTTCTGAGCCACTCGCTGACTCAGTCGCACCCCCGTGCTATTCACCCAAGCCTCCCCCGAGTACCTGAGTATTGGCGGAGAGTGCACTTAATCCGGAACCATCGTGGTAAACCCTATCGACAAAAAAGATCAAGGGTTCACCATGATGTGTTAACAACCAACAATTTTAGCCCAAAAATCACGTGCCAGTAGCCACAATTGTCCTCTCGCTAAGATGGAAACCTCTTTGTGCAGGGCACGCGTTTATACATCAACTTTCACCAAGACTACATGGCGGCTTTGACTGCCTTTGCCAATTTCTGCGCTGCTTCATGCGGATCGGCATCGCTATCGTTAAAGAAGTTACTGACTACGTCAAACATCGCTGCCTGAGCATAACTTGTGGTTGCCATACCGTGTGCCATGCTCGGCACCAATGCCCCCGTCTTCGCCGAAGACTTAAACTCGCGCATTGAATCTATCGCACATTGGTCAAACTTTGACATATCCATGTCGGTTCGAACCGGAATCGAACCTTTGTTCAGGTTAAACACCTCCTGAAATTCCGGATCCAGAATGGTTTTTGCCAGCGCTTTCTGCGCTTCAATGTTCTCTTTGTCGCTCAGTTCGAAAAACACAAAGCTGTCGACGTTATAAATAAACTCTCCGGCAGTACCGAGTGCTGGCAGGCAGAGATAATCCTTGCCAGGTTGTTTTCCCGCCGCAGAGAACTCACCTTTTGCCCAGTCACCCATAATCTGCATCGCCGCTTGGCCATTAATCACCATTGAAGTAGCGACGTTCCAATCCCGCCCCGGTGCCGCCGCATCGATATAGCGGTGAAGTTGTTTAAATCGGGTGAACACTTGAACCATCTTGTCACCCGACAATGTCGCCATATCCAGATCAACAAATGCTTTGACGTAATCCTGCGCACCCAGAATATCCAGCGCCAAGGTTTCAAATACCGTGACGTCCTGCCAAGGCTGACCACCATAGGCGAGCGGAATAAACCCAGCGGCTTTAATTTTCTCTGCCGCAGCAAAGAACTCGTCGAGATTTTTCGGGATATCCGCACCAGACTTTTTGAACACATCAGGGTTTGCCCAAATCCAGTTCACCCGGTGGACGTTCACCGGCACAGCCACATATTCATGGTTGTATTTCATCACATTGGTGATCATCGGCGGGATGATGTTATCCCAGTCTCCGGCTTCAGCTACATCATTCAGGTTGGTCAGAAAGCCCAAGCTCGCCCACTCCTGAATATCATGCCCTTTTATCTGGGCAGCGGACGGAGGATTGCCGGAAACAGCCCGGGTTTTGAGCACCGTCATTGCGCTCTCTCCCCCGCCCCCTGCGACAGCAAAATCCTTCCAGGTATGGCCTTGCTTTTCCAGCATCTCTTTGAGTACTGCGTTGGACTTCGCCTCGCCACCGGAAGTCCACCAGTGCAGAACTTCCACTTCGCCGCCATAAGCCAGCGAGGCAGAAAACAGTAAACTGGCCGCGAGTAAGGTTTTTGATAGCTTCATGGTTAGGTCCAACTCGGTTTTATGATTCAGGCTGACGTTAGGAACGCTTGATACAGCCCATTTCGAAGTGATTCGTCACACTTCGATGGTCGGTGGAATAAAGACTTGGACAATCAAACCACCTTGCAGTGAATTGCTGATGATCAGATCGCCACCGTGGCCGTGAAGAATATTGCGGCAGATACCCAGTCCAAGGCCATGCCCTTCGCCGTCATCCGACAAGCGGAAATACGGTTCAAACACCGCTTCCAGTTTGTTCTCCGGAATGCCGGGGCCCTGATCATGAATGGTGATCACCACCCACTCGGCGGTCTCATTGATGCTGACGGTCACTTCATCACCATATTTGACGCCATTACCAATCAGATTGGTCAGTACCCGTTTCATCGCCAGCGGCTTCGCCACCAAAGGTTCAATGTTCACCGGGGTAAAATGCACAGTTTCACGTTCGAAGTTATACCCTTCCGCGATATTCTGAATCAGCTCATTGAGATCGATATAGTCGTTATTTTCATGCAGCTCAGTGTCACGTACACATTGCAGCGCGCCTTTGACCATCATTTCCAGCTCGTCGAGATCGCGGTTAAATTTCTCGCGTTTGACGTCACTTTCCAATAGCTCAGCCCGCAATCGCAGACGCGTGATCGGCGTTTTCAGATCGTGCGAAATGGCAGCGAAGAGATGCTCGCGATCCGACACGTAGCGGCGAATGCGCTGCTGCATACGGTTAAAAGCACGGGTTGCAGTCACCAGTTCGCTCGCGCCTTCTTCGCGCAGCGGGCGCTGGGCAATATCCATGCTGAGGTCATTCGCCGCGCGGGCCAGATTCTTCAACGGTCGAACCTGACGTCGCATCAGCAGATAAGTCAGCAGCAACAAAATAGTCGTTGAGAAGAACAGGAACAAAATCTGCTCACGACCAAGAATATTGTCATCAAGTTTGACATAGGGCGCGGGTAGCAGCGCGGCGACGTAAATCCACTCATGCTCACCGAGTTCTATCTGCACCACCAGCACTGGTGGATTAAGTGGTTCCAGCGTCAGGGTATGGTAAGCCCAGGATTTCGGCAGATCGCTGAGGAAAATATCGTTTTTCAGCAAGCGCAACTTCTCCGGGCGGGTGAAATCCACCAGAATATTGCCGACATTAGTCAGTTTTTGATGCAGCACTTCCTGCACCGCATCAACCGAAGCAACTTTCAGGCTGGTCTCTTCAATCGGTTCGACAATGAGCTGCTCTTTGTTAAACGAAACAAAAAAGCGCGTGCCACCCATATTACGGATCTGGTCGAGCACGATATGACGATATTTAACGGGCAGAGACTGAAAAAAGGTTACCGTTGAGGCAAACATCCCCGCCATACTGGCGGAGGCGGAGCGGATCCCTTCAAGTTCATTGGCTTTGGACTGGCTGTACCAAATCGAGGTTGCAACGCCCTGAGCCAACATCACCGCCAGCAGCGTCAACAACAAAGTTCGGGCCACCAGCGAAGTGGGCTTAATGCGTTTCCATACGCGCTGAATGGGCATGTTAATACTCTAACTGAACCGGAACCGATAAAATATAGCCGTTGCCGCGCATGGTTTTGATGTAGTTCGGATACTGCGCACTTTCGCCAAGTCGTTGGCGCAGGCGGCTCAGCTGCACATCAATACCACGTTCAAACGGTAAGGCTTCTCGCCCACGCGTTGCAAAGGAAATGGTGTCACGATCCAGCACATCATTAGGGCGATTGAGAAACAACATCAGCAGCACATAGTCACTCCCCGACAACTCATGCTCCTCTTCCCGTTCCAAATGCGCGATGCGGTGAGTCAACGTATTCAGACGCCAATCACCAAAGACAATGTGTGTCGGCGTTTGTTCTTCAGGCTTCTCTTCGATCACCTGTACTCGGCGCAGCAGTGCTTTAATGCGCGCCATCAACTGGCGTGGGCTAAACGGTTTAGCGATGTAATCATCAGCACCAATTTCCAAACCAATGATTTGATCCGTTTCATCCGACACAGCGGTCAGCATGATGATCGGTACATTGGAATCACGCCGAATCTTCTGGCACAGCGTGAAGCCATCATCGCCCGGTAACATCACATCCAACAGCACAAGATCCGGATAACCTTGCTGATCAAGGTATTGCGCCAGAGCCCGTCCATCGGAAACCGTTGATACACTGAATCCGGATTTAGTCAGATACTCATCCAACAACTCACAGATTTCCTTGTCATCATCAACGACTAAAATGTGCGTGTTTCCCATTCCCCACCTATTGAAACCACGATTTTGGATAGTGTATCCATCAAGCTCTCACTTGATTATTGATATTTATGTAAAGTTTGACCTCATCCTAGACCGGGATCACATTTCCTTCGCCTCACGACGAACAGCTGATTTCGAGCTTTTTACCCCATTCTGGCGGCAGTTTGGCGTAATCTTCTGAATCCGGTTGTTCATCGAACGGATGTTTGAGCAACTCTGCCAGACGCAACACTTCGCTGTAATCACCCTCTTCGGCCTTATCAATCGCAATTTGGGCCAGGTAATTACGTAAAATGTACTTGGGATTGATCTGACGCATCTTAGCGCAGCGTGCTTCAGCACTCAGCGTCAGCCCTTGCTCATCCAACTCCTGATCACAACGCAGCAAGTAGCGGTCAAGCCAGGCCAGCGCGGCGTCGCGGTCAAGAAACAGATCCGCCACACTTTGCGCGGATTGCGTATCGAGATGAGACATCTGACGCATAAAACGGGTGTAATCCACACGATTCGCTTCGAGCAATTCGAACAGATCATTGAACAGCTCACCATCTTCCGTCTGACGGCTGACAAGACCAAGTTTGTCACGCATTAATGTGCTGAAATAGCCGTTGAGTTGGGTTTCATACGCATTGAGAGATGCTTCAAGTTGCTCTCTGGCGATAAGCGGCGACAACGCATGTGCCAGTGCCGATAGGTTCCACAGCGCAATACGTGGCTGTTGGTCAAACGCATAGCGTCCTTGGTAATCGGAATGATTGCAGATGTATCCCGGCTCATAGTCATCTAAAAAGCCGTATGGACCATAATCGAAAGTCTGACCGAGGATCGACATGTTATCGGTATTCATTACGCCATGGGCGAAACCAACCGACTGCCAGTGGGCAATCATCTGAGCGGTGCGATCAACGATATGACCGAACATAGCGGCATAGGGTTGGTCTTCATTCACGCAATGCGGGAAATACCACTCGATGACTTTATCTGCCAACAGTTTGAGTTCTTCATGCTGTTCGGTATAAAAGAAATGTTCAAAGTGACCAAAACGGACATGGCTCTGCGCAACACGCACCAACAACGCGCCACGTTCCTGCTTTTCTCGGTACACCGGTGTGTCACTACTCATCAGTGCCAGTGCCCGGGTCGTCGCGATACCTAAACCAGCCATCGCTTCGCTGCACAAGTATTCGCGGATCGACGAGCGCAGTACAGCCCGGCCATCGCCCATACGAGAATAAGGTGTCAGGCCTGCGCCTTTAAGATGAATGTCAAAAACTTCACCTTGCTGCGTCGCCATTTCGGCCAGCAGTAAACCACGGCCATCACCGAGATCCGGATTGTAGACACCAAATTGGTGTCCGGCGTACTTCATGGCTAACGGCGAAAAGGCTGCAGGAGGATGCTGACCGGACAAGCTTAACAGCAGCTCTTCATTCGGCGTTTGCGGCAAGCCAAACTGCTCAGCCAGATCGCGATTCCACGCCACCCAGCGAACGTTGCTCAGCGGTTGCGGTTGCACCGGGGCATAAAAGGCCTCGGGCAATGCGCTGAAGCGGGTGGATAAAGTGACGCTGTCCCAAACCGACATAAAACCATCTCTCATTCGACTATTTGCCTGCAAGTTAGCAAATACCTGAGTCAAATACTAGGTTTTAGCCTGAACGACAACGATAAGAAAAACCCCGGCTTCAGGCTGGGGTTTTCTCCATTACACTAGGCAGAATACGCCGACTAAAGCAACCAGGGAGAACACAAGCGTTCTGCCTATCACTCCCAACAAACTCGGTTGAATCATTTCTACGTGCATTTGGCTCTCCCCTCTGAATATGACAACGTAATGACAATATGATGAAATTTAAGGAAACTCTCAATAGCCAAAAATATTAATTTTTTGTTACATCCCGCATGACAAAAGGCATCACAGCCGATGGTTAGCGTCTACGCTTTAAGAAAGCACTAAGCTGTTTTGTGACTGAATCCAAATGCAGGTGACCCTATGTTGTCGATTTTCGATATTTTTAAAATTGGCGTTGGCCCGTCAAGTTCCCATACCAACGGACCAATGATTGCGGGCTTTCAATTCCTCTCCGTTATCCCGGATATCAATCAAGTGGCGCGTATCCAAATCGATCTGTTCGGATCGTTATCGCTGACGGGGAGAGGACACCACACCGACCGCGCGGTAGTGCTCGGTCTGCTGGGAAATCAGCCCGACACCATCAAAATGACCAGTGCGACACAGGCGATGCAGCGCGCCATTGACGAGGGTGTGCTGCTGTTAGGTGGCCGCAACGAAATCCCGTTTCATTACTCCAGCGACCTGCTGTTCCACAGTGAAAATCTGCCGCTGCACGAGAACGGCATGACCCTTTCTGCTTTCGATGCTAAAGGCTTAATCGTCGCTTTTGAAACGTATTACTCGATTGGCGGCGGATTTATCGCCACCGCAAAAGAGCTTGAGCATGGCACCACGGAATCGTCCATCAAAGTCGAATTCCCGTTCAACTCCGCCGAAGAACTGCTGAAAAAGGCCGAACGTAATGGCTTAAGCCTCGGCGGTTTAGTCCTGCGCAACGAACTGGCATTTCGCGACATCGACACCATCGATCAAAAAACCGAGCAGATCTGGAAAGTGATGTCGTTGTGCATGCAACGCGGGTTTGATACTGAAGGGATTTTGGAAGGCGGCCTCAACGTAACCCGCCGCGCGCCTGCACTGCTCAAAAAACTCGAAGCCAACGCGGCGATAGAAAATGATCCGATGGAGATCATGGACTGGATTAACCTGTTCGCCTTCGCAGTCAGTGAAGAAAATGCGGCGGGAGGCCAAGTCGTCACATCGCCGACAAATGGCGCTGCAGGCGTCATTCCCGCAGTGTTGATGTACTATCATCGCTTCATTCGTCCACTCGACACCAAACAGCTCAAAGATTTTCTCGCTGTCGCTGGCGCGATTGGCATTCTGTACAAAACCAATGCGTCCATATCCGGAGCCGAGGTGGGATGTCAGGGTGAAATCGGGGTGTCATCATCGATGGCCGCCGCAGGGCTGACATCGCTGCGTGGTGGCAGCAATGAGCAAATGTGTATTGCAGCTGAAATTGCCATGGAACACTCGCTAGGCATGACCTGTGACCCGATTGGCGGTTTAGTGCAGGTGCCTTGCATAGAACGCAATGCGATGGGCGCAATGAAAGCGATTAACGCATCGCGCATGGCATTAAAACGCACCAGCAAGTGTCTGATCTCATTGGATAAAGTGATTGATACTATGTATCAGACAGGTAAAGACATGAACAAGAAGTATCGCGAAACTTCATTAGGTGGCCTTGCGCTGATTCATCTGGCTCCACCGTGCGAATAACGCTCAATTCTTCTCATGAGCCTGACGGTGCAAGCCGTCAGGCCGCCAATTTAAGATGAGACTGTTGCAGCATCTTATCGATTGTCTGCCGTTGAACAATCCACTGATAACTCAGCGATAAAATACAAATTTCGTACGCCCAGGCCAGGTAGGAAAAGAGGCCGAACCCCAACGCAATCGCCCAATTGCCATCAGCTGGCAGGCTGCTGATCAGTAGACCTGAGCTCATCGGGATAATGCCTGTCAGAATAAAGAGCGCGCCTTTGTGTTCCTGAGACAAACGCCAGGCGAAACGTAGACCTCGCGGTTCATCATCAATCGCCGTGGCCGGAATCACCAACCCCCAGCGAGAGACCAGCCAAATCATCGGCAATGTGCCCACCGCACCGACCAAAATCTGAATCCACACACCACTTCTCTCATGTATCAGGCCAATTGCGCTGCTTAGCACGACCCACCCAAACACCACCACCATGATGGCAATAAACATCATCAGCCAATAACCAAGAATACGCATTTCACGTAAACCAGAAGGCGGCGAATCAGCCGGAGAACTTTGCCGATTCAACAGAATTTCCCGATGCAAACGTACCGTCGCCCACGCCATGGCGACCATCACCATCAGGCAGTACAAGAACAACAGGGGTACTGAATCCGTTTCATCAGAATGGGATTGCAACACTTGAGTCGCGACGGTGACAGCCAGATAAGGCCAGGAGAGCGCCAAAAAGGCTCGCCATTTATCTCTCATTAACCGTGCCGAACTGACTAAAGTGTACAAAATGGGTAAGGGGTATTTTTTCATTGTCCTAGCTCAACGCATTGCTCCCTTACAATATGACTCAAATTGCGTACATTCGCAGCGATAACTGCGTGACATAAATCATGGGAAGATGACGAGTTAGTAATACATTGCTTATTAATTCATCAAACCAATGTATGCAAACCTCTGGTCAAAAATCGGGCTAAGCCTTGAATTGACGGATTAAGTTGTCCAGTATGGATAAAAGAAGGAAGCCACTGAGGACACGAAGTGTATGAGTAGTGATACACCGCGTTTGACACTGCGCGTGATAGAAAAAAGTGATTATCCCGAACTAGCAGAACTGATGGATCTGGTTTTTCACGACGTTGGTGGTGCCTGGCCACGCATGACCATCATGGATTTAATTCATCAGTTTCCCGATGGCCAGATTTGTATTGAAGACAACGGAAAAATCGTCGGTGCCGCACTGACCATCAAAGTCGATTACAACCGCTTCTCCCTCCCCCATGTCTACACCGACATCATCAACGAAAATAACGTCATTCAGCATAAAGCCAACGGTGATGCCCTGTATGGGCTCGATGTATTCGTCCATCCGGATTATCGCGGTCTGCGTCTGGGTCGCCGTTTGTACGCCGCCCGCAAAGACTTATGCCGTAGCGCTAACCTGAAAGCGATTCTCGCGGGAGGCCGTATTCCCGGCTATGGCCGTTATGCCGATACGATGGAGGTGCCGGAATACATTGAGAAAATTAAGCGCCGTGAGCTGTACGATCCGATCCTCTCTTTTCAGCTCTCCAACGATTTCGACGTCAAACGTATCATGCGCCACTATCTGCCGGAAGACGACAGTTCCCGCGGCTATGCGACTCTACTTGAATGGGATAACTTCTTTTACGAGGAAGACATCAACTCCATTCACGACATCGAAAAAACGCTGGTTCGCATTGGCATTGTGCAATGGCAGATGCGTGCCATGCTCAGTGTGGAGGACTTGATTGAACAAGCGGAATTCTTTGTCGATTCCCTGTCCAATTATCATGCCGATTTCGCTCTGTTTCCGGAGTTCTTCAACGCACCATTGATGGGACTGAAAAACGATCAGAATACCGTGGAAGCGATTCGCTTTCTGGCCTCGTTCAGCGAAGAAATCAAACTGCGTTTTTCCAAACTGGCGGTCACCTACAACATCAACATTATCGCGGGTAGCATGCCTGTGCTCGAAGATGGTCAGTTGTATAACGTCGCTTACCTGTTGCATCGCGACGGCACCATTGATGAGCAATACAAAATTCACATCACGCCGCACGAAAAACGCGATTGGGTCATCGACGGGGGTAATCAGGTGCAGGTGTTCGAAACCGATGCCGGCCGAGTGGGTATTTTGATCTGTTACGACAGTGAATTCCCCGAACTGGGTCGCATGTTGGCCGAACAAGGGGTGCAAATTATCTTCGTACCATTCTGGACGGACACCAAAAATGGCTACCAACGCGTTCGACTCTGTTCACAAGCACGTGCCATCGAGAACGAATGTTACGTCGCGATTGGCGGCAGCGTCGGTAATCTGCCTCGAGTGGATAACGTCGACATTCAATACGCCCAATCCGCTGTATTCTCGCCATCCGATGTGTTTTTTCCTCACGACGCGACGATTGCGGAAGCCAGTCCCAACACCGAGATGATCATTTTTGCCGATGTGGATCTTGATAAACTAAAGCAATTGAATACTGAGGGTTCGGTGACCAATCTGCGCCACAGGCGCATGGATTTATATGGCGGATTTACCCAAACCAAGTGACGAAAGTTATTGATATCCGTCACATTAACTAGTCTGACCAGAATGCGTTCCCCCCATTTCGGTGGAACGCATTCTTTTTCAATTTGGAAATTTCATCGCCTTGTCGATCATGGAGTTATCGTTTTCACGCTGCGGAGTGCAACTAGCGTCGCAATTTGCAAATCACTAATTCGATTAAATTCATACAGTTAAACACATTACCCCTTTAGTATTAGCCACTTATGCCCCCTCTTGCAGTTCGTCCTTAATCTTTTTATATCTATGGTTAGCGCGCAACATTTTGCGAGCAATGTCCCACTTTGCGTACCCGACTACTGATGAGGAATGCCCCATGTTTAACGCCCCGATCTCTCGCAAAACTGCTGTTTTACTGGTGTGGTTTGCCTCGATGTCTGGTTTTGCCAGCACCGATACCATTCTCACCGTCGACAACCATGGTCGAAAGGCCCAATTCAGCCTTGAACAATTGCTGGCACACGCCGACAAAGAGATTGTCACTAACACCCCTTGGACCGACGACAACACCAAGTTTGTCGGCGTCTCAGCCAAACAACTGCTGAACATGATTGGCGTTTCAAAAGCCGATTTAAAAGTCACTGCGCTGAATAATTATTGGTCGACCATCCCTTACGACGACATTGAAAAGTACAACCCGCTGTTTGCCGTGAAAAAGAACGATGACGTCATGAGCATTCGTGACAAAGGCCCAATCTGGGTGATTTATCCGCTCAGCGAATTTAATGAAGTAAATAACGAGGTGCTGCACAGCCGTATGGTGTGGCAGGTCAGCCAAGTAGAAACGTTGCAGTAATCAAAACGCTGAGTGTGTAGGTATCTATGAGCCGCCATATTGCCATTTTCATCATGTTTGTGTTTGGACTGTTTATCTTCTCCATCTGGACGTTGGTCAAGTTCAACGACACTTATAACATGCTGACCAAGCACACTCAGTTGTCTGCCTGGGCACTGGCTCAGTTGGAGATCGAAACACTGGAGTTTTCTTCCCAGCTTGAAACCTACCTGATCAACGACACCCGTTCGTCACGCAAACTCAATCTCAAATACGACATTCTATGGAACCGTTATGATACGTTTCTCAACAGCGACGAAACACGCGAGATCCGTTCGCAGTACGGTTCTGGTGAAGTGATCGCGAAGGCGTTTAATGTGCTGCGCAAGTACGAAAATGCCGTGCTCAAATCCAATCTCAGCGAACTGAAGGCGTTTTCTGGTGAGCTGAAAAGCCTGATACCCGGCATTCGCAACCTGATGATCGTCAATTTCACAGGGGAAGAGTCGGCCAAGAACAGAGCCATCATCGCGGACAATAAACAAACCGTGTTGTACGACATGCTGTTGATCTTATTGGTGCTTGGCTACATCTCGCTGCGCGTATACAAAGATGCCAAATACCAACAGTTTATGGCCTGGCATGATCCGCTCACTCAGCTGAAAAACCGTAACTATCTGCTGCAACAAATTAAAAATCTGAGTAAGCGTGAAGACGACTACGCGTTGATTTTGCTGGATATCAGCCACTTCAAAGAGATCAATGATATCGTCAGCTACGAGTACGGCGATAAAATCCTGACCGAAATCAGTGAACGGCTCAAAGCGAAGTGCGATCAGTTCCACTTTTTGTGCGCGCGTGTCGGTGCCGACGAGTTCGCGATCCTCGTTAACCGCTGTGATTTCAATTTCGAATTTTTCGTCAAGGCGTTATTGAGCGATCTTGGTGCTGTGTTAAATCGTCTCGACCCTTCCAAACGTATGACGCTCGCAACCGGGATTGCGATGAGTAACGAGATGAGCGAGCACACCAAACGTTACCTCAAAAAATCGTCGGCGATCCTGAATAACGCCGACCTGGCACTTAACATCGCCAAGAAAAATCCGGCCGATCCTGTGGTCTACTACAGCAAAGAGATTGAGATAGCGCACCGCAAAAAGCGCAAACTGTCCGAAGAGCTGGAAGGTCTGATCAAAACCGACGATCAGCAGCAGCTTTACATGGCCTTTCAGCCGATTATTTCTCCGCAAAGCGAACGCCTTGGTTGCGAAGCACTGATTCGCTGGAACCATCCGCAACACGGTTTCGTGAATCCGGAATATCTGATCGCGATTGCGGAAGAATCGGGGCTGGCTAAAGAACTGGGACGCTGGATCATGCGACAGGTTTATCAGGCCCTGTCTGTCGACTGGAGCGCTTTCCATTCGCGGATTGAAGTCGCCATTAACCTGTCAGATTCGCTGTTTGACGAAGAGTTACCCGCGTTGGTGTCGGATATCTTCGCCACCGACATCAACTACCTTGACGCCATCGTGCTGGAAATCACCGAAACCATGACGCTGGATGAAATCGAGCGCAGCGTCAGCATAATTCGCCAGCTCGAAGACATCAATATTCGTCTGTCGCTGGACGATTTCGGTACCGGTTGGTCGTCACTCTACAACCTCAACCACCTGCGCTTTAACAAGCTGAAAATCGACAAGTCGTTTGTTCGTGACCTGAACAGTCTGGACCAACAGAAGTTCTTTATTTCGGCGATCGTAACCCTATCACATCAGCTTGGTATTAAGGTCGTTGCTGAAGGGGTCGAAGATGAAATTCAGCTCCATCGCCTACAGGAGCTGGGCGTCGATGAATTTCAGGGCTACTACTTTTCTAAACCCATCACCAAAGAAGAATTTGCCCATTTCAGCCATCAGTACTTTGCCCACCGAAAGCCAGCGCTCAGTGCAGTGGAATGATCCCGAGTGTTCACGGTTAAATCTCGTTAACTTGTCCCAGAACCCACGTGACAACGCTTCAAAAACTCAGCAATAAATGCTAATACTTCGCCTCTTATACAACTTGTTTAATAATTGATTTATCACTAAAACAACACACTATCGTCAGAGGCTTTATGAATACCCCAACCCCGGAAGAGGCTAATCGCCGACCATTGGCCGTCCGCGAACTCAAACTCACCAAACGCATCGCCATCTGGCTTAGCCAGAAGAATGTGACCCCAAATCAAATCTCTTTGCTCAGCATCCTCTTCGCCCTGGCAGGGTTTGTCAGTTTACTGCTCTATTACTTTTACCCTGCCGCTTCGTTGCTGTTACTCGCCGCTGCCAGCATTCAGTTGCGCCTGCTGTGTAACTTATTTGATGGCATGGTCGCTGTTGAGGGCGGAAAAAAGACGCCTGCCGGAGAGCTGTTTAACGATGTACCGGATCGCATTGCCGATCCGCTGTTTATCGTCGCTGCCGGCTTTGCCACGCAATCGTTGGTGGGTATGGATCTGGCCTGGATTTGCGCCATTCTCGCGGTCTTGACGGCCTACGTCCGCGTGCTGGGCGTGAGCATGAACGGGCCAGCGGATTTTTGCGGCCCGATGGCGAAGCAGCATCGCATGGCTCTACTGACGGCATCACTGTTGATATTGTGCGTATACCAATGGCTACAACTGCCGCTGCATTTTTTGGGTTACACCTTAGATTGCGCCCTCGCGCTGATGTTGTGCGGCTTGGTGATCACCACCTGGCGACGTCTGGAACATATCTATCACTACCATCAGGCGCAATTCGCCCAGCAACAGGAAACTCAGCGAGATGTTTAATATTCCCGTTCACTCTCAACATGTCATGCTGGCGATCGTCGCTGTGCTGGTCGTCGGCACTGTGTGCTATTTGTGGTTGTCACGCCGTCACACAGATCGTGACTATCTCGAGCTGAAACTGCGCATTCGCTCCTGGTGGTGGATGGTGGCCATCGCATTTGTCGTGTTGGCACTACCACTCAACTACACACTGTTTTTCATGGGTTTTCTCAGCTTTTTAGCACTGAAAGAATTTCTGTCTATCGTTCCGACCCGTATGACCGACCGCCGCGTCATTTTCTGGGCGTACCTCTCCATTCCTTTTCAGTTTTACTGGCTGTCGATCGGTTGGTACGGCATGTTCATCATTTTCATTCCGGTGTACATCTTCTTGTACCTGCCCATGGTGATGGTGTTGATTGGCGATACCAAAGGCTTTATTCGCTCTGCAGGCGTGATTCACTGGGCAATGATGCTGACGGTGTTCTGTATCAGCCACATGGCGTATCTGTTGGTGCTGCCCAGCCTTAACCCGAATGCGGGTTCATTAGGCATGCTGCTGTTTTTGCTGGTAATGACCCAATTCAACGATGTTTGTCAGTACGTATGGGGTAAGAGTTTTGGCAAGCACAAAATCGTGCCGAAAGTCAGTCCGAACAAAACCTGGCAAGGTTTTATCGGTGGCAGTGTGACAGTGATTGTGGTGTCCTATTTCGCCGCGCCGTACCTGACGCCACTCAACCCGATACAAGGCTTGGTGGCCGGAGTGATCATCGCTTTCAGCGGCTTCATCGGCGATTTGGTGATTTCATCGGTCAAGCGAGATTTGCGTATCAAGGACACCAGCCAGTTTATCCCTGGCCACGGCGGCATTCTGGATCGAATTGATAGCCTGATGTTCACCGCACCGCTGTTCTTCCATTACATCTACTATCTCTATTACTGAGGCCACCATGGCAAGATTACTCAAACTGTTGTTTGTGCTGCTGATCGTCAAGCCACTGGTGTTTATTGGCTTGGGGCTCAATATCTTACAGCGACAAAACCTCCCCGAGCACGGGCCGATGATCATCGCCGCCAATCACAACAGTCATCTTGATACACTGGTGTTGCTGGCGCTGTTTCCGATTCATATGGTGCATCGCGTGCGCCCGGTTGCAGCGGCCGATTACTTTCTCGCCAATCGCTTTGTGGCGTGGTTGTCCCTCAATATCATTGGCATCATTCCGATTCGCCGTGCACCATCCGCTTCCCAGCGTGACGCCGTCTTTGATGCCTGTCATGCGGCATTAAGTAACGATGAAATTCTGATTATTTTCCCCGAGGGTAGCCGCGGTGAACCGGAGATCATGAGCGGCCTGAAAAAAGGCATCTACCATTTGGTGAAAGATCACTCAGGCGTCTCCGTGCTGCCTGTGGTCATGCGGGGTCTCGGGCGCTCACTGCCTAAAGGGACGGCGATGCTGGTACCGTTTAACTGCGATGTGGTGATCGGAGAGCCGCAAGCGGGATTTACCAGCGCCCAGCAATTTATCGACACCATGCAGACACAATATCAGCAACTTGCGCAGCACTGCATTACGCAGACCGCCAACGCAGAACAACTCGATATTGAAGAGTAAAAAACGCGGCGATTGCCGCGTTTTCTTTACCAGTAACGTTCATGAATATAGTTGCCACCCGTCGCCTGACGAAATGGCGGCAAGCCTTTGTCGCGTAGGATACTGGCGGTGTCTTTAATCATGTCCGGATTACCACACATCATCACAAAACTGTGCTCTGGCGCTAACTCTAACTCACTTACAGTTTGCAGCTCACCTGACTCAATCAGGGCCGGAATACGTCCACTCATCGCATCGCTAAGCGCTTCGCGGCTGACCACAGTGTGATAGCGTAAGCGCCCCTGATATTGCTCCACCAGCGTCTGAATATCGTCGCGATACACTCGGTCACGACCATAGCGCACGCCGTGCACCAGCACGATATTCGGTTGGGTCAGGCGCTGGTCGGCGAGCAGTGACAGAAATGGACCAATTCCCGTCCCGGTTGCCAATAACCATAAATCTTGCGTGAAATCAGGAATCGAAGGCTGAATCAGATCGCCGTAGGCCGAATTACCCATCCACACGGTATCACCAGCGGAGAGTGATTGCAGGCGCGGAGAAAGCTTGCCTTGTGGATGAGCCACAATCAAAAATTCATGTTCATCCGCTGTAGCCCCTGGCGCATTAACCAGAGAATAGGCTCGGCTCACCAGATTGCCTGCATCATCTTCGAGCCCCAACTTGGTAAACTGCCCGGCCGAAAATGGCAACTCGGCGCCGCTCACTCGCAGTGAGAACTGCTCCGGCGTCCAGTCGATACGTTCAATCACCTGCACTGGGTTAAAACCTGCGAATAGACTCATGATCTTTTCTCCTCACCGATTATCTTTGAGTGACGTTACGCCCCTTTACGCCTTAAGTAAAGTTTTTACCTTACTTATTAAGTTAATGTTTTGTTAACGCACTCACCGACAACTCTATGCGATAACGACTAGTACCCTTTCCATTTAGTTTTGAATGGTTAATTCATCATAA
>ERZ1673961.457-NODE-457-length-16660-cov-49.819392_pt1 | contig 16660 bp, 14 predicted proteins | sample MGYA00580189_ERZ1673961 | MGnify/ENA primary metagenome ERZ1673961 (study PRJEB41334, sample SAMN05608105) | rock metagenome | biome: terrestrial subsurface; feature: shale formation; material: shale | place: USA: Pennsylvania ... | reverse complement strand
CGGCTGTTTATCAAATCCGTGCCGTTGATTATTTCGGACGTGAATCACAACCATCCATTCCATTTGTAGATGGTGACTTCACTGAAGAAGAACCTGAAGCACCAGAACAACCGGAATCACCAGACGACGAAAATCCTGGTGACACTGACGACGCACCTACACCACCTGATGATGTCGGGGTGGATGATGGTCAAGGTGACAACGAAACACCAGAAGAACCAACAGGTGAAAATCCAAGTACACCAACATCATAATAATATCAAAGGGAAAAAGCGACTCGTTAATGAGTCGCTTTTTAGCTTATGTTTTTTAATAAATGCGCAAAAAAACAAGCATGCTGCAGGTACGCTGTAGCATGCTTGTTAGATGTTACTATTCTGAGGTTAATTCTTGCCCAAGTTTGACTATTGCCAATGATATTTACCAGGCTTGCCAAGTTTATGTCCAGTGATTGCCAACAATTGTACCACTGTTTGCCAAGCTATTTACCATTATGTGAGTGGAGCTAGGCTTTATATCGAGCAGTGGGCATGGTAGCCTTGTTCGGCAGAGCCAGCATGTGTTCAACTGGTTCTATGGCGTAATAACCACGCCCGCAGAGGCTCGATGTCAAGCCATGCTAAATTCCTAGAGAACTCAATGGTAAATGAGTATTTTAGCATGTTGGTAAATAGGTTGGCACTGTGTGGTAAATACCTTGGCATTAGGTGGTTAAAAACTTGTCACTAGTGGTACATTCCTTTGGCAGTAGTCACCCAAGTTCAAGAATGACGATTTCTACTCGGCGATTTTTCCGCCAGTTATCAACGGAATCATTTGGGACAATCGGACGTGTATCACCGTATCCTACTGCGATAAACCGTTCCTGGTCCAAATCATGTCGTTCTAATATAAATCGTATAACTGAACTTGCTCTTGCCCCTGATAATTCCCAGTTTGATGGATAAACCGCTGTTGAAATAGGCCGATTATCCGTATGTCCCTCTACTTTGACTTCGTTAGGAATATTTTCAAGTAATATAGCGACTTTGTCTAAGAATGGTTCCCCTTCAGCTTTAACATTGGCTTCTGCTGTTTCAAATAACACACGTTCTTGTAACACTAACACGACCCCTTGATCGGTTCGGTTTGCGCTAATCACATTCTCTAAGTCATTTTGTTCAAGATAACCTTCTACTTCTTCGAGTAATTCATCTAATTCTTCTTCATTACCTTCTGTTGATTCGTCTAAATCTTCAACTTCTTCATCAAACAAATTATTTTTAAAATCCGTTGCGCCTTCATCATTTTGATTTGGGTTTGAATTTTCAGTTGGGTTATCCATATCCATATTAGAAGGAAAACCAGTGAAAATCATCCGATTGCGAAAGGACTCAGCTACTGCTTCAAAGCGAGCGGCATCAATTTGTGACATAGAAAACAACAAAATGAAAAACACAAGAATCAAGGTCATCATATCACTAAACGTTGTCATCCATGCTGGTGCGCCTTTTTTAACCTTTTTATTAGGACGCTTCATTTCTGACATCCTCCGTCTCGGTGTCTCCCTGTTCTTCACGACGTTTTCTCATGTCATCTGATAAGAAAGCACTTAGTTTCTCTTTCAAGATTCTTGGATTCTGTCCAGATTGCACCCCAATGACACCTTCTACAACGATTTGTTTCATAAAGACTTCTTGTTCTGTTTTACTTTCTAACTTACCCGCCATCGGAATAAAGACAAGGTTGGCTAGTACTGCCCCGTAAAAAGTCGTCAGCAAAGCAACAGCCATCTGCGGACCTAATGTGGCTGGGTCATTCAAATCATTTAACATCAGAACTAAACCAATCAATGTACCGATCATTCCCCATGCTGGCGCATACTCTCCTGCTTTTTCAAGGATTAAACGGCCTTTAGAGTGACGGTCTTCCATTGCTGTAATTTCCGCATTCATAATGTCATGAATGACTTCTGGTTCAATCCCATCAATCGCTAAAAGAATCCCCTTTTTAATAAACGGGTCTTCGACATTTTCAAGTTCTGTCTCTAACGCAAGCAAACCCTCACGTCTTGCTCGTTCAGATAAACGTTCAAAGAGAGAGATAAGACCTTCTAAATCCATTTCATTTTGACTAAACGATTCTTTTACAACGCGTCCCATTGACTTTACTTGATCAATATTAAAGTTAATCAATAGTGCTGCCATGAGACCACCTAGTACGATAATGATCGATGCGACCTGTATAAATGCGACAAAGCCACCGACACCTGCACTTGAAATAATACCAAATGAAATCATGACGATACCTAAAGTAATCCCAATCGGTGTTAAAATATCTGTCTTTTTCATAAACTCTCCCCTTAGCTTCGAGAAATAAAATAAATTTTGTGTGCAGAGCGCACACAAAATTTATATCGGCATATTTATTATTTTGTTGAGTTTCTTTCTATAATTTGGTGCGGAAGTACGACAGTGTTATCTGATACTTCTTCCTTATTCATGTACTTCGTTAGAAGACGCATAGCCACAGCACCGATATCATACATTGGCTGCACAACTGTAGAAAGCGTTGGACGAACCATTTGAGCTAGTCTTGTATTATCAAAACCTACCACTTCAATGTCATTCGGTACAGAAAGATCACGATCTTGAATGCCGTGAATGACGCCTAAGGCAATTTCATCTGAAGCAACAAAAATAGCCGTAGGTCGTTCATTAAGTTCAAGTAATGTCTCAACAGCCTTAATGCCAGACTGATAAGTTAAATCGCCACGAATTAAATAATCATCTTGAACGTCTTTTTCAGCATCTTTAAGCGCACGTTTGTAGCCTTCAAATTTCAATGCGTTTGCGGTTGTTTCTTCTAGCCCTGTCACAAAAGCTACCTTGTCGTTGCCATTGTCCAGTAACATTTGAACCGCTTCGAATGATGCTTGTTCATAATCAATATTGACAGAAGGTGTTTTTTCACTTGCATCAACAGTTGCCGCAAGGACGATAGGAACAGGTGATGTTTTAAATTGATTAATATGTTCTTCTGTGATTTTACCACCCATATATACGATTCCATCCACTTGCTTTTCAAGCATGGAGTTAATCAGCTTAATCTCTTTATCAATGTTTTGATCTGAGTTACTTAAAATAATGTTGTACTTATACATATTCGCAATATCATCAATCCCACGCGCAAGTTCTGAGAAGAAGATATTTGAAATATCAGGAATAATCACCCCAACTGTTGTCGTCTTCTTACTCGCTAAACCACGTGCCACCGCATTTGGTCGATACCCTAATCGTTCAATTGTTTCTAATACTTTCTTTCTTGTCGCTGGTTTCACATTTGGATTTCCATTAACAACACGTGAGACCGTTGCCATCGATACATTTGCTTCACGTGCAACATCGTATATTGTGATTGTCATTTCCTTACATCCTCCTCTATCATTTTCACTGTCTAATTCATATGTATATAGTATAGACTAGCTTTCATAAATATATCAAGAAAATCTCTTGTCTAGTATATCAAATTTATCTAGGCTTCGCCTTAAATTCACTTGTTTTTTTGAAACAAAATGAAAACAAATATAAAAAAGCCTAATGGACAGCTCAACCTGTACCATTAGGCTTATGCCTATACTATTTTCTTACAGCTTCCATGAACGCATCAAATTGTTCAAAATTCATTTGTTGTTGCTGATCAGATAAGGCAACAGCTGGGTCTGGGTGTACTTCCGCCATAATCGCATCTGCCCCAATCGCAATCGCTGCTTTGGCTGCTGGAATAAGTAAATCACGACGTCCGGTTGAGTGCGTCACATCGACCATGACAGGTAAATGCGTTTCTTGTTTAAGAATTGGCACAGCAGTGATATCGAGTGTATTACGTGTTGATGTTTCATACGTTCTAATACCACGCTCACAAAGAATAATATTTCCGTTACCTTTTGAGTGAATGTATTCAGCGGCATTAATAAAGTCAGAAACAGTGGCCGACATACCACGTTTTAAGATAATTGGTTTGTCAACTTCCCCCGCAGCTTTAAGTAACTCAAAGTTTTGCATATTTCGTGCACCGATTTGAATCATATCCAAATATTCAGCGGCTTGTTCCATATCTTGTGGGCGAACAATCTCACTTACAACGGCGAGATCAAATTCATCCCCAATACGACGCAAGATTTCTAGCCCTTCAAAACCTAGTCCTTGGAAATCATATGGACTTGTTCTTGGTTTAAAGGCACCCCCGCGAATCATATTCAGGCCGTGTTTTTTAATTTGCTCGGCGACTTTTTTAACTTGTTCATAAGATTCCACCGCACATGGGCCACAAACAAAGTGAGGTTGGCCGTCACCAATCTTTTCACCTTTAATATCAATAATCGTGTCTTCATTTTTACGCTTACGCGAAACAAGCATTTCTTTATGGTAATCTTTCTCTTGTAGTTCTAATCCCGCCTTAAAGATTTCTTTAAATAAATGAATAATGGTCGCATCGTGGAACGGACCTTCATTTTGATTTTTTAGTTTTTCTAACATTTGGTGTTCGCGCACGGGATCATATTTTTTGTCTGCACCTTGGTTAGGCTTAAATTTAGCTACTTCTTTAACTAAGTCTCCACGCTTGTTAATGAGGTTAAGCAAGTCCACATTTAGCTCATCTAGCTGCTTTCTTAGTAAATCTAACTGTTCATTTGACATGTTGATTCCCCCTGTAATTGGTTTGTCTTTTTCATATTCTTTAAACATGCAGGCGCATGTTTCTAAAACGAAAGAATGGATAATTAGCATTCATTATAGCTAAAATTAATGGACTTGTCACTACATTGTTTAAATATTTAGTATTTTCTTTAAACTATTCTGAGAAAAAAGACGATACGAGACAGAAAAAATCTGTTAAACTATAGATTAGAAAGCGTTTAAGATCGTTTAATAAGGAGTTTTGAACTATGAAGGATATTATTTTCGCATTAGATATTGGTACGCGATCAGTGAATGGCTTACTGCTAAACGTATCAGAAGACACCTATACATTAATTGATTTCGAAAGTATCGAACATACGGAACGGTCTATGTTAGACGGGCAAATTCATGATGTTGTAGCCGTATCTAAAATCATTCACAAGGTTAAAGAGCGCTTAGAAGAACGTCACGATATCACCCTTACAAAAGTGTGTGTCGCCGCAGCTGGGCGTGCATTAAAAACGAGACGAACCATCGTGTCAACAGATATTGAGAAGCAACCACTTATGGACCGAGAGGCGATTTCTTTTCTTGAACTGAGTGCTGTACAAAAAGCACAATACGAATTAGCTGAAGAAGAAAAAGATCAAGATCAACTCACTCACTACTATTGTGTCGGTTATTCTGTCTTACAGTATAAATTAGATGATGATATTATCGGTTCACTGATTGATCAACAAGGCGCCATGGCAGAAGTTGAAATCATTGCAACATTTCTTCCTAAAGTCGTCGTTGAATCACTGATTTCAGCGCTAAATCGGGCAGATTTAGACATGGAAGCTCTAACACTCGAACCAATCGCTGCCATTAACGTTTTAATACCTGAGTCTATGCGGCGTTTAAACGTCGCTCTTGTCGATATTGGGGCTGGGACGAGTGATATTGCCTTAACAGATGCTGGAACGATTACAGCGTACGGCATGGTGGCTAAAGCAGGGGATGAGATTACAGAAGCGATTAGTGATCACTATTTACTTGATTTTAATGAAGCCGAACGTGTTAAGCGAGAAATTACTGAACACGGGGAAGCCACCTTACAAGATATTTTAGGTTTTGAGACCGTTGTAACCAAAAAAGAATTGGCAATGGACATTAAAGAAGCCATTGATGATTTAGCAACAGCGATTGCTACTGAGGTTATGACGTTGAATAAACGCGCACCTAAGGCGGTCATGTTAGTCGGTGGTGGAAGTTTAACACCGATGCTGCCCCATGTATTAGCTGAAAAACTTGAGCTGCCAGCTAATCGGGTAGCAACGCGTGGGACGGAAGCGATTAAGAATTTACAAACAGCCATCGATGTTCCACAAGGTCCTGAATTTATTACGCCAATTGGCATTGCGATAGCTGCTAAACAAAATCCGGTGCATTATATCAGCGTGACCGTCAACGATCGTGCCGTTCGCTTATTTGATATGAAACAACTAACGGTAGGCGATTGTTTACTTGCTGCTGGTATTCAAATTAAAAAAATGTACGGAAGACCTGGTATGGCTTATATGATTTCAGTTAATAATCAAACCATTACCTTACCGGGGACGCACGGGACACCGCCAAAGTTGCAGTTAAACGGGGAAAATATCCACGTAGATGCTTTAATTCAACATAATGATACAATGTTTGTTGAAAAAGGGGACGACGGTCAAGAACCTAATGTTACACTTTTCGATGTTGTTGGTGATATTCAACCATTTAACATTTATTTCAATGACCAACCTTATGATGTCTTGCCTATCATTAAAGTGAATGATAAACCAACGACACTTGATCATTCACTAAAAGATGGCGACCGAGTGGAACTTATCGATCAAATCGATTTAGAGACATGGCTCAATCAATCCGAGTTTCATTACTTAGCCCATGAACCGGAAACATTTGCGGTTTATCTTGATGATACATTCATCCCTTTTGAAGCAGTTTCCGAACGCTTACTCATTAACAATAAACCAGCTACACTAAAGACAAAATTAAAAGCACACGATAAAATCAGTTACAGCCCCCTCCAAAAAGTGACGAAAGAAAGACTGGGTGATTTACTTAACTTAGACCTTACTGAGCATATCACTGTGACTTTTAACGGGGAAACGGTTACTATTGAAAAAGCTAAACGTGCCCTATATCATCACGACCGCCAAATACAGGACGACGATATTATTGAACCGCTGTCTAAGTTAACCTTAAAACCATTACCTGACACGACATTTGTTTTCCAAGATGTGTTCAGATATGTTCACTTTGATTTAATGAAACAACGTGGGCATGTTAGTATTTTAAAAAACAACACCGCTACTACTTTTTTAGAACCGATTCAAGATGGGGACGCATTAGAAATTAAATACGAGTCAAAATCTTCACACACATAATTTCTGCGAAGTTACTCAAAATAATGACTAGCTTATCAAGAAGAAAGAACCCTTATGACACTGTTAAAGTGCCATAAGGGTTCTTATGTTTCACGCTTACTTTTCTTTTACGTCTTCTGCGCCTTCTTTTACAGCTTCTTTTACCTTTTCAGCTGCATCTTTAGCTGCATCCGCTTTTTTTTCAGCTGTTTCTTTAGCCGCTTCGGCTTTTTCTTTTACTTCATCAGCTTTTTCTTCAATCACGTCTTCCATATCTGCTCGTGCATCATCAGCATCAGATTTCATTGCTGCTTTTTTCTTTTTTAACTCTTCTGTTGTTTCAGTGATTTTATCTTGGACATTCTTTTTCGTTTCATTGAATTTCGACTGAAAATCTTGTGATTTTTCATTAACCGTTTGCCGAAGGTCAGCTGTTTTATCTTTTGCATATGATTTGAATTCATCAGATTTCTCTAATGCTTTATCTTTATACACAAGTGCTTTTTCTTTAACATCAGTTGCGCTCTTATTGATATCTTCTCTTACTTCTTTACCTGATTTAGGTGCGAATAATAAGGCCACTGATGCACCTACAATACTACCCACCAGTGAGCCGATCAGAAAGTCCTTTGCATTGATATTGTCATTTGTTTTATTTTCTTGGTTTGTCATGAATGATTCCTCCTTAAAATTTTACTAAGTCATTATATAGTATATTACTTAGCACGCTTTTTGTCTTTCTTTTTCTTAAAAACTTCCATAGCGACATTGCCCCATTTAATAGCTTGTGCCGTTTCTTCTTTGTTTTCAACAGCAATTTTAGAGATAGTCTCAGATACTTCTTTAACCGAAGCACTAAACGTTGTAAATGTTGAACTTAAACCACTTATACTATCGACAAGTCCATTCAATTTATCCGCTTTCTGATTAATATCCTCTGCTAATGCATTGGTTCGATTAAGTAATAGTGTTGTTTCTGTTGTAATACCTTCCATTTGTTTCTCTAAGCCTTCTAAAGTATTTGCTACACTGGTCATCGTACGCTCTGACTCTTTTAGTAAGCGCACAAGATAAATGACAAGCACAGCAAAAGCAATCGCCGCAATTAATGCCGAGATGTAGAGAAGGTTATCCATACCAATCACTCCTTCGTCATTTATTTGTCTTTATAAAAATGTTCTAGTGGTGTTTACCCTGTTTTGAATTTTTGTAAACTTAAAAACAAAAAAAACTGACCACTCATCACTATATTCGTCATGGTGGTCAGTTTTTCCTTCTTAGTTGTTTAAATATTTTTCATACGCTGTTTGGAACGATTGAATATCACCGGCACCCATAAACACGATGACATCTGCTTTTTCTTCAGATAAGTTCCCGATATTATCTAATGTGACATAATGACAATCATCAATCAAATCGCCTAGATTTTCAATCGATAACTTTCCGACTAACTCTCTCGCTGAGCCAAAAATATCTGTTAAATAAACGTGATCAGCCAGCATTAAACTATCCGCAAAATCTTGTAAAAACATTTTCGTTCGCGAATACGTATGTGGTTGAAAGACCGCTGTTACTTTTTTATTTGGATACTTTCTTCTAATCGAATCGAGTGTCGCTTCAATTTCTTTCGGATGATGCGCATAATCATCTATCAGTACTTGATTCCCTACACGTTTTTCAGAAAAACGTCGCTTAACACCACCATAGCTCTCAAGGTGTTTCATTTGATCACTTTCAAACCCTTCATAGTGACAAAGTGCAATCACCGCTAAAGCATTTAAAACATTATGCTTTCCAAAGAGCGGAATGGTAAATGTATCATAGAAATCATGACGCACATATACATCAAACGTTGTACCTGTTTCGGTTTCACGCATATCTTTCGCTTGAAAATCGTTATCCTCATTAAAACCATAATAAACAATGGGTACTTTCGCTTGAATTTTATGCAAATACTCATCATCGCCACAGGCGATAATCCCTTTTTTCACTTGTTCCGCCATCGACTGAAATGCAGAAAAAACATCATCAATGCTCGAAAAATAATCTGGATGATCAAAATCAATATTGGTCATGATCGCATAATCTGGTTCATAACTCAAGAAATGACGACGATATTCACATGCTTCAAAAGCAAAATAGCGGCTATCGGCATGGCCAACACCGGTACCATCCCCTATTAAATAAGAAATCGGTTCAATATTTTTCAACACGTGACTGAGTAAACCTGTTGTTGACGTCTTTCCGTGCGCCCCTGTCACCGCGATACTCGTATATTGATTAAGCCACTTGCCTAAAAATTCATGATATTTATAAATCGTTAAACCTAAAGCTTTTGCACGTTCTACCTCTTCATGATCATCACCAAAAGCATTCCCTTGAATAATCGTTAAGCCTGGTTGAATGTTATCTTTAGAAAAAGGTAATACCTTAATACCTTTGTCGAGCAATGCTTGATCAGTAAAAAATGTTTTTTCAACATCTGAACCTTGAACAGTTTCGCCTTCATCATGAAGGATATGCGCAAGTGCACTCATACCTGTTCCTTTGATACCAATAAAATGGTAAATTGTCATAAATCTTACCCCCGTAAGTGTCTAACGCTGTTTTCATTCTGCTTAAACCCTACTTTAGTGTAACGTTTAAACAGCACAATTATGCATTATATCATAGAATGTTTAAAAACTAAATCATTACAGCTGTCTACTTATGAAAGTGTACTTTTTCAAGACGCGGGTTCGGACGATAACGACGACCGAATTTCGATTCTGGTTCCCCGTTTAAAATCACACTATCACCAGTAAAGCCAATTTTATTATCAAGTAAACTACGTCCGACACCATAAATATCAACCGGCACGTTTTGTTTTTCAAATCGCTTAATTTTTTCCTCGGTAAAGCCACCTGTCGCAATAATTTTCACATGTTCAAAGCCTTCATCATCTAACGCTTGGCGCAGGGCAAAGATAAGCTCTGGATTGACACCTCGTGGATCAAACGGCCCCATAATGTGCTCATTTCGCAAGAAATATTTATCTACAACGTTGTTCGATGTATCGAGTCGTACGCCTTTTAGTTCATCTTTAAACGCATGCGCGACTTTTAATGAATCAGTAATGACATCATTATTGTAATCAACAAGCACCATCAGCTCATCATCTGGGTACACTTCTTTATAGGCTTTTGAAGCTGCCACGACATCACCTTCAAATAATTGAATCAAGGCATGTGGCATGGTACCCATACCGGTTTTACCCCACCATTCGTTCATCGCATGTGTTGCTTGAGCCGTTGATCCCCCGATAAATGCTGCGTAACCATCGCCAGCTTGTTGGGTATAATGATCATCTCTATCTCCCATAAACATAACCGGTTTTTGCGTACCAGACGTTCGGCCAGCTTTTACAACATTATAGACATTCGTCGCTACTGATGTACGACGGGCTAAAATACCGTCAATGATGCCCTCTAAATAACCAAATGATTGGTAAGGACCTTTGATAGTTAAAACCGTTTCAAATGGACTTACTTTATCGCCATCTTTTAACGAATGAATCTCTAAGTTTTCAGGGTCATCACTAAACGTATGTAAAAGCGCAATTGCTTCGTCTGTTCCGCAAAGTACCGCATGATTCTTTTGGAAAAACTGCATAATCACTTCATTATTTGGTCGTTTTTTCTGGGCAATCTCTTTCGTCTTTAAAAAATATACTGCTGAAAACCAACCATCTTTGATACGTTCATCAAACTTAAATGTTTTATTGGTCAAACGATCAATCTCACCATTTAATTTTAAACTGATTTCTTTTTTCATTAGTTTTAACCCCTTATTTTCATTTATTTATTTTTTTATAGCTCTGACTGACGTAAATGATTTAATTCTTCTTTAGAAACAAGGATTGTACGTGGCTTAGATCCATTTTGTCCAGAGACAATGCCTTGATGTTCTAAAGTGTCAATAATCCTTGCTGCTCTATTATAGCCTATTTTAAAACGACGTTGAAGTAAAGAGGTACTCATTGTCTCGTTTTCTGAGACGAATTCTAATGCTTCATCATATAATTCGTCCGTCATTTCTTCTTGTTCTAGCGACTGTAGTAATTCCTCTTGTTCAAATAAATAGTTTGGCTCGTTTTGTTGTTTTAAATACCTCGTCACCCGTTCAATCTCATCATCAGAAACAAATGCTCCTTGAATTCTAACCGGATGTCTTGCACCGTTTTCAACAAACAACATATCACCTTTACCTAATAAGCGTTCAGCTCCTGCTGTGTCAATCATTGTACGCGAATCAACTTGAGAGGCCACGCTAAAGGCGATACGTGAAGGAATATTAGACTTGATCAACCCTGTCACAACATCAACCGACGGTCGTTGTGTTGCAAGTAATAAATGAATACCAGCCGCGCGTGCTTTTTGTGCGATACGACAGATCGCATCTTCAACATCCTGTGGTGCCGCCATCATTAAATCGGCTAACTCATCGATGACAATGACAATCATCGGTAACGTATCTTTACCATTATGACGCATTTTCTCATTATAGCGAGATAAGTCTCGGGCGCCGTTTTCTACAAATTGTTGATAGCGTCGTTCCATCTCTTCAACAGCCCATTTAAGCGCTTGTGTGGCAGCCTTTACGTCTGTAATAACCGGACTAACTAAGTGCGGTAACGCATTATATGGTTGAAGCTCAACCATTTTTGGATCAATTAATAGTAACCTTACGTCTTCTGGTGACGCCTTATAAAGTAATGATAACAGAATAGTATTAATGCAGACACTCTTACCCGATCCTGTTGCACCAGCAATTAATCCATGTGGCATTTTTTGAAGATCTGTCACAATTGCTTCTCCTAAAATATCAAGACCGAGTCCAACCGTAAGCGGTGAAGATGCCTGTTGGAATGTGTTAGAAGCAAGAATTTCACTTAACATCACCGGGCGGGTTGCATCATTTGGCACTTCAATCCCGATCGCATGCTTACCTGGAATCGGAGCGTCAATTCGAATATCTTTGGCCGCTAGACTCAATTTCAAATCATCGCTTAAATTTTTTACTTTACTCACCTTCACGCCTGTCTCCGGTTTAATTTCAAATCGAGTGACACTTGGCCCTTGCATGACATTAACTACTTCTGCTTGGACATTAAACTGACTAAGTGCCTGAATCAATCGGGTCGATTGTTCGTGAATAAACGTGTCATCCCCATTCGCTGAGGCAACCGGGTCATTGAGTAAATGCAGTGGCAGTGCGTTAGTTACAGATTTGTCAAAGCGAGTAGTCGCATCATCAGTCGATGGTGAACTAGATTCAACGGAACGCGTCGGATTTTCTTTTACGTCTTCACTTAAAGCGACGGGTTTACTTTGCACTTGATTTTTTGTTTGCGCCTCGTTTTTTGATTGTTGTTCTTTTAACCGATCATAGTATCTTTTCTTATCACTTGGACGCATCCTTACGTTGAACGGTGTTCGACTCTTATTAAGTTCACGTTTAGCTGGTTCGTGCACTGGCGACCGTTTTAACAATGTTTCCTGATTCTCACTGTTCGGTTCTTCTACAACTATTGATGGTGATTGTGTCGTGTTTAAATTCGTCTCTTCACTTAGTACTGGTTCCTCGTTCACTTCCTGACTTGTATTTATATCATTAGTAAGTGCCGTGTTATATGACTCCTCTTGTTTTTCTTCTGTGAACGCATTGTCGACTTCTATCGTTGATGTTTCGTTTTTTTCAACAAACGCTTGTGTCTCATCTAACTCTCTAACTTTGTCATTCGGATTAGGCGATTCAACGGATGACTGTCTTTTTTGCCCAATCCGGTCATAAGCATAATCGGACATTTCCCCTCGTGTTCGTCTCACTTCGTTTAAAATATTTGATACATGTGCCTTTGGCACAATATCAGATGATTGACCTATGATTCGATTGGTTTCTGGTGTGACCGCTTTTTCTTGTAGTCGTTTTTTAAAACCATAGACTGGTGAAGGAATTTCAGTCACTTTAAATGGTTTGTGTGTGTGCGATGTTTCTTTAGGTTCTTTTTGGACTTCTTTTCTATCTAATGTCGCTTCTTTTTGATGAGGTCCCCTATTATTCCCAACTTCATCAAGTGAAACAGGGAATTTAAACTCACGTTCTTTCGGATAATAGTAAGTCATTTTCGTATCAATTTTGCGATACGGTTGTCTCTTTTTATTTTCTTCGGCTTCATCTTTATGTAACACGTCATTCTCTTCATCAGCGCCTTGATCTTGATCAGGATGGAAGAGGTGACTAAAGTGTTGTTTGAATTTATTCCACATATGATTCACTCTCTCTATAAAGTCATTAGTTTTATTTTAACAAAGTTTTTGTTAAAATAGTTTAATTCTACATTATTTTTTCATCCTGAAAAAAATGCGCAAAAGAGTAAGGTCTTTTGCGCATCTCGTCATTAAAATGTAAATTCATCACCGGCAGTCACGTCATCACCTAAAACATAGATGCCTTTTTCCTCTGGTGCATTGGGTAAACCTAATTCACGTTGTGAACAAATCATCCCAAAGGAATCTTCGCCTCGTAAGTTTGCTTCTTTAATTTCCATACCACCTGGCATAATCGCACCGACTTTAGCGACAACAACGTGTTGGTCTTTATCGACATTTGGCGCACCGCAGACGATTTGAACAGTCTCCGTACCTAAATCAACTTGGCAGACATTGAGCTTATCTGCGTTTTCATGTTTACGGATATCTTTGACGTAGCCAACCACAAACTTAGGTGAAAGATCAATTTTAAGCGGTTTGTCTAGGCCGTTGTTTTTTAATACGTCGTTAAACTTGTCTAAGAAAGCCTCATCTAACCCAAATTGACCGTCTTCTAACGAAAAATACTTAGACGCGTTAAAAATATTATACCCAAGAATCGTTTCATCTGTCGTATCAAAAATTTCGACCACATCTCCAAAACGACGAAAGCTTGTTTCGTAACGATTTCCTGTTTTAAGTGGCAACATTAACACATCACCAATACCTGTCTGATTGTAATACACGTTCATGTTTGACTCATTCCTTTTCTAATTAATCTGTAGGTTTCTTCTTTGCCATAATGAAAATCGGCGTAAGCGTATCGTCTTCATATAAAAATGACAAAGCAGTAATCGGCACTTGCCCTTCTGAGAAGAATTGCATAGCCATCTGTTGTAGTATATCATATCCTTTCGGATTGTGAATATCTGCGACAATAAAAGCATCTTGATGAGGCGCACAAAATGTTAATTCACCTGTTGCATGCGCTTTTTGATCAGACAGAAAATCCTCATGAAGAATCCGACTCGCCGTATAGCCGTCTTGATTTTTAACAAAGTAAAAGTCGTTTCCCGCAACGGTTTGTTTATTTAAGTCGATAGGTAAAGCTTTAAGATTCACCATCGCATAGTCATGCAATTTCTGCTTCGTCCAGCCACTTTCCTGAAGCATCGCTTCATCTATTAATTGATAACTCGTCTCTAAGTCAAGCGCATAAAAAATCGTTGTCTCAGCTGTATGTGGCGTTGAGATGAGTTGTTTATCTGAGCCGTGAGTGGTAGTAAAGCTTTCTGCGCGAATCACAGGAAAGACGCGGTTTTCATTGCCTGCTAACTGATGATTGGTCTTTAATTCATTTAGAGATTGCGTTACTTTTTCTACAAGCGGAGCGAGTGCCTCATCTCCAACTTTCTCGTATTTTTCCATAACTTTTGTTAAGTGAATAGTGACACCTTGGTTCGTTTCTTGGTCAACGACACGGTATTGGTCCGTTTCCCGGTCAAACTGTGTTTGATACGGCGTTTCTTCGAAGGCTTGATCAAGCTTTCTTTTTATTTCAAAACTTTTTTGTGACATTCTTCTCATCCTTTCAGCGCGTAGCCAGCCTTTATTGTATCATGACTTAAAAATCAAACAAAAAGAAAGTACTTAGTACTTTCCTGTTGTCTTACCTATATGACACTCATATAGCTTAAATCCGCTCGAGAAATGCCTCAATTTGTTCACGCGTCTTTCGGTCCTTACTGACAAAACGTTCGACTTCTTCACCATCTTTATATGCTAGGAAACTTGGAATACCAAAAATATCATGTGCGATACAAATATCGATAAAGTCATCCCGGTCGACATAGGTGAAGTTTATGTCTTCGTATTTGTCCTCTAATTCAGGAATGAATGGTTCAATCACACGGCAATCCGGGCACCAATTTGCTGAAAATAAAAAGACTTGTTTTCCTTGTTGTTTTAATTCGTGAAACTGTGCTTCTGTTTGTAGTTTTTCCACAGATAATCCCTCCGATTTACTCGTAATTAATTTTCATATCACCAAACTGAATCCAGCCTTTTTTCCGCATCCATTCGGACAACAAGAACGAGATCACCATCGGTCCAATGATATGAACAAAGAGTACCATAAAGAGGACAGACATTTCAAATCCCATGGTTTGAAAACTCATAATTTGGCCGACAAGCCCACTCGTGCCCATACCAGCACCTGATGCATTGTTGGTCATATTAAAGACAACTGTTCCAAGCGGGGCCATCAAAATACCTGCGACAGTTGGTGGTATTAAAATAAGTGGTTTTTTTAAAATATTCGCGATTTGTAACATCGACGTCCCTATGCCTTGTGCAATAAAACCACCAAACCCATTCTCCCGGTAACTACTCACCGCAAAGCCAACCATTTGAGCAGAGCAACCAATGACACTTGCACCCGCTGCTAACCCGTCTAGCGATAACATTAATGCAATCGCGACACTGGAAATGGGTGCAGTTAGTGCCCAGCCCATCACAACCGCCACAATAATACCCATAATAAATGGTTGCTGCGCCGTTGACCAGTTAATAATCTCACCTAAGCCTGTCATCATCCGATCAACAGGAGGACCGATAAAACGCCCAACCATAAAGCCTACGAGAATTGTTACAAAAGGAGTTAAGATAATATCAATTTTTGTTTCCTTATAAATAAGTTTGCCAAACTCACTGGCAAATAAAGCACTAATATAAGCACCAACTGGTCCTGCCAGTTGATAGCCAAATGCCCCTGCGAATAACGTTGAAAATAAGACGAGCGGAGGCGCTTGTAAGCTATAACTAATAGCAATTCCAATCGCTCCACCTACAACTTTCCCGTCCATCGCAAACGTTCCCATCTCCATTAGACTCTCACTAATAACCGATGCACCTGCAAAGTTTGCTAGCTGTTGACCTAACGTATTTAAAATGAGTCCAATGATCAATGAACTAAATAAACCTAAAGCCATAAAACTGAGGGCTTTAATAAAATACTGATGAAATGAGATCTCAATCTGTTTTCTTTGTAAAAATTTTTGCATCTAACTGCCTCCCCAAATCTTGCTTTATTTTATTATCTTTACAGCCTATCTTACCTTAAGTTTATACAGTTGACAAGACACTTATTGTCTGTGATTATCAAGTATTGTTCATAAAAGGTACAACGATTTTCAAAAGTTAGGCAATTCTCATAACTGAACCTTTAAAAAGTACAAAAAAACGACAGTTGTTAGGAGGCCACTGAAAAAGTCCAAAAAAGATCGGATACCTCATTTAATCATAGGCA
>ERZ1673961.456-NODE-456-length-16693-cov-3.931903_pt1 | contig 16693 bp, 25 predicted proteins | sample MGYA00580189_ERZ1673961 | MGnify/ENA primary metagenome ERZ1673961 (study PRJEB41334, sample SAMN05608105) | rock metagenome | biome: terrestrial subsurface; feature: shale formation; material: shale | place: USA: Pennsylvania ... | reverse complement strand
CATGGAATTTTTGATACAGCAATGCAAATATTATTTTTATTAAGAAATAATTATCACGATATTATTGATATTTTAACTGAAACAGTAAATAATAATGAAGAATTACTTCAAACTGTTTCTAAAAGAACTGGATTATAAAGAGGTAAAAAATGAAAATATTATCAACACAACTAGAAGAAAAAGAAATTTATAATTTTTTTAGAATTGTTGAGAAAAAAAGGGCTAAAAATATATGTTAGCAATTGGGCTTCCAATGATAAAAATATTTTTATCATCAGCAATAAGAGTCATAGGAATTTTGATATTGTCGTAGATGATGATTCGACTACATCAAAAAGAGATTTAAAATTAGTTCCAAATGGAACTTTTTTAGACCAAGCAATAAAATTAAATTTAGTGAAGAAAATAAAGCATCATAAAGGGTTAGATAATGAGCAAGAATGTTATAAAAATAAAAGAAGATTCTATTGAAGTACCTTGGGCAACTAATGAGATTACAGAGAAAGAGTTTTTGGACTTGCATATATTTCGAAAAATGGGGAGAAAAAATCTCTCAATTAAAAAGGAAAAGAGCAAATGAAGAATATAATAATAGGAATTGTAATAATTCAAATATTTTTTGTATTTATGATGTTTGATGTATTTGAAAACAGAGATGAGCAAAAAAGCGATATGATTAATACTTTCAAGAGTAAAGAAGCTCTTGAATGCAAAGGAACATATAAAAATATTCTTATATGTAATAAATCGATAATTCAATATGATTTTGACAATAAAGGTTTAAAAATAAAACAAAATATACCTAAAGATGAAGTTAGGAAAATTGAGTTTAAAGAATTTGTATATAAAACTAATCCTTTTTTTGGAAGTGCAAGAAATGTTACTTCTAATTATTTGAATATTTATAATATCAATGAAAAAATTGTTATAAAAAAAGAGATAGATAATACATCAAAAATTGATAGCTTAATAAACTCAATTAAGGATTATGGTTATCAAATTAATAGGGATTTTTTATGAAAAACACACTTGCTAAACTCGTACAAGTTGATAGAAACAAAGATGTAACAAAAGAAAAAATTATTAAATCTTTTAATAATGGCACGGAAACAAGAAGATATGAAATATTAGTTGAATTATTAAAGTCAAAAGCACAGCCAATAGGCATAATTAAAAATCAAAAAGAAATAGTAAAGCTTCTTAAAATTAAAGAAGAAAATATAGAATATAAATTTAAATACTCAAATGAAAAGTTTTTCAATAAGTCTATGTTTGTAAAATTAGTAAATATAGATTATTCTGATTACAAATATAAAGGTTTATAAGATGGTAAATATTAAAAACAAACAGAAATTGATACTATTAAGCATTTCTTTTATGATTGCAACTGTAATTTATTTTATTCCAGATAATAATAAAACAACAAAAACAGTTATAAGTAGATAAAAAGAAAAAATGAATAAGGGAGTGTTAGAAATTCTCGTATAATAAAATGTAAAGAGTCCGTTAGGGTAGGAATACCTACCTGATAATTGTTATACTAATTTAACCTCGTTAAATCTGAATAACTTTACTCTTCAACCTTATTTAATTGAAGTAACAGATTTAATTTATGTAAATACTCTTGTGCTTCAACAATTTTAGCAACATAAAACTTATTGCTTTTTTCGATTAATGGTGTTTGTTCTTCTGCTGTTTTAATGTTATCTCGTATTTTTTCTTCTAATGTTATTAATTTGCTGTATAATGGTTTTAAGTTATCAGTAAAAATGTGTTCACTAATTTTATCGAATGCCTTCGATAAAGCTGAGTCACATTTACAAGTAAAAGAGTATTGTGTATCTGATTGCGAACTTTCTAAAGATTCTGAATCTTTAGATAACCCTCCAAAAGTTACTGTACCTTCAATTCCACCAATATCCTCTTTACTTAAAGAATCAAAGTATTCATTAAATTGAGATATATTCCCTATTTCATTCATGCCACCAATAATGTTTTGTTTTTCTTCATCTGTTAAGTTCATAGAGTTGATCTCTTTTGTAACTTCTTCTTTAAAACCACTTACAAAAGCATCTTTAATATTCTTCATATATGATTCTTTAGAAAATGTATTATTTGTTAGATCCGTTTGAAGTAATTTTGACATTTCATTCTGAATTGCTTGAGAATATTTATTTAAATCAAGAGGGATAGCTCCACTAAAAGAATTTTCAAGAATTTTTGAATTTATAAGATTATTTGTAAAATTAATAAAGGTTTTATCTTCATTTGAAAAACTAATATCTTTTAATGCTGTCATATCTTGGTTTTGAAATACTTTTTCAAGATTAGACATATATTTACTAACTTCTGGCGAACTGCTGCTTGTTGTAGTTGTATTATTATTTAAATCATTTGCAAACAAATTAAATAAAGAACAAATAATAAATACTGTTAAATATTTCATTTTATAATATCCTTTTGTTTTGATTGATTTTTTTGTACACTATCCTCTTGATTAATCTTTAATTGGTTAAATCTTATATTCTTCATTTCAATTAAAATTAATGTTTCTAATTTCTGAATTTCAAGTAGTTTTTTATTTTTATAATTAGTTTGTTCTAATGTTCCGCTTTCATAATCACTATTAATCTGATTAACTTGATTAGTTATTGCTTCCATTCTAACATTAATATAATTTGGTAGTATTCCAGTTGCTATATACATTGAAGTATCACTTATTGAACCTGCAAATAATCCACTAGAAAATACTATTATTGCTAATATTTTTTTCATTTTAACCCTTCCCCTGTTAAAGAAACTATTGAGATAAATATAATTAACATATTTGAAAAGTAAAATAGTCCTATATTAAAGAAATAAAAAAAACCTTTTTTTTCTCTTTTAAAAATTATTTCTTTAATTGTTTTTTCATATTTATCTTTCTTCTCAATCTTTTTTACCCATAACTTTCTAGTTGTTAGTAAATATATACAAATAGGTATAAATAAAAGTACTTGTAAAAAAGTATAACCATTAGTTACAAAATCACTTTTAATAGCTGCTAATATTAAAACAATAAAAAGAAAAAATCTATATACATTAACTGGAGTAAGTACTTTATCAAAATTAATACTAATCATAATCACTCCTCAATCTTTAAAATATTTTTACTTTTAATCAATTCAAAACCAATATTATCTAGTTCAACAATTTTATCTACTTCTAGTTTTATAGTATTGTGAAGAAATTTTAAACTTTCAATCTCTTTATCAATAGTTTCATTAACCATTTCAATTTGATTATCAAATTCATCTGCTAATTTACCATCTGCTTCATCATAAGAACTGTTAATTTGTTCAGCTCCTGCATCAGCTTGTGGTTCATCAACACAACCACAAGAATATAAATTAGAAACTAGAAATAAACTAAAAAAAATGATTCTAAAGTTTTTCATTTAATCTTCTCCTGTTGATTTATCAACTTTTGATAAACATTTGATTCTTCCCATTCCACTAAATTTTCTTTATATAAAACTATCAATTTTTCAATAGCTTCATTTTGAGCTGCTATTGGTTCATTAAGTTTCTCATTTAAAGATATCAACTCATCAACTTTATCTTTTGCCATATCACTACTTCCACCACCACTTGAAGATGAAAGTCCAGTTGCAAACATATTTATTAAAAGAAGAAAAAATAGTATTAATTTACTCATCATTTAAACCTTTCTTGTTTTTTAATAGTTGTTGTTTTTGAGAAATTTCTTGAAGTATTAACAAGTACTCTTGTTTTAAAAGACTATTTTTATCATATAGCTTATTATTTTTCTGAAGTACATCACTATAATCACTATATGCAGTTTTAATATCATTTACTTTGAAATTAATTTTCATAAATTGCTGTTCCATATTTGTAATCGTTGTCATAACCGCCATCATTACAGATGGAGCACAAGTCACATAATAACAATATGCAAACGCACTAGAAACACTAAAAAAAGAGATAAAAATAATTACCATTAATTTTTTTTTCATAACCAACCTTTTATGTATTAACAAGTTCAATGAATTTAGGGTTAGATTCAAACTTAAGTGTAAACGCACCATCTCCATACATAACCATCATTGTATATTTTGGAAGATTTTTAAGAATTTCTTTTCTTTTATCTCCAATAGCAAGTCGTTTAGATAAATTCTTAATTAATTCAGCTTTTTCATCTTCATCATCCCCAGATGTTAAAATCATTTTAATTTCAAAACCATTTAAAATTGAATCAGGAATATGTTGTGGTTCTTGAGTAACAGGAAAGAAAACCATATCGTATGATCTCCACTCATTAATAATTCTTTCAAAAACCTCTTTTTCTTTGAATAATTTATTTGCAAAGATATTCCTTGCTTCTTCATACCAAAAGAATACTAAAGGTCTATATTGCTTATCTTTTGGTCCTTTATATTCAAGTCTCTTTTTATGTTGTGATTTTTTAATCTGTTTTGCTAGTATTGATTGCATTGCAAATACTAAATAACCATAATCACTACCACCAACAATAGAATCAGTTCTAAAATAGATAATCTCTTTCTTTTTAAAGTTAAGTTTTGAAAAAGAAGAGAAGATTTGCATTTTTGCAATAGTTTCTAATTTATATATTAAAGATTGTGCTAATTTTTCTTCCATATTTCTATTTCTAATTCTATAATTAGTTTCTCTTTGTTTAAGTTGATTTATAACATTATGAATTAAAGGTTTTTTGAATTTATCAAACTCTTTTTCTTTAATTTGGTCAAAAGGTATAAATTCACTATAACCTAAAGCTCTAATTTTTTTATATTCTGCTTCATGACTACCTCTAATTTCAGATATAGGTAGTCTGTCATATTGCCCTTTAACATAAACTTCTCTTAATGCATCTTTATACTCTTCTGCTTCAGAACTCGAAAGAGCTTCATCAGTATTTCCACCACTACTTGATAAAATTAAAGATATAAGTGTTGCTGAAAAATCTAAATCAGATTGATCTACTTGTCTTTTACCTTTTTCAATAAATACTTCACAATCAACAATGTTATACATAAATTCATTTTTGTCAAAATCATTAATATCAACATTATCTGGGAATTGCTCTTTAAGTTTTTTTACTTGATGATAAAAACTATCTTTAATATCAAAAATAACATGATTGGTTTCATTTAAATGATGTAATATTTGATTCTCATAGTCATAGCCTAAGAGTTGTTTAAATATTTCATTCGCAGTAATAGTTTTACCTGCTCCAGATGTACCTAAAAGAATTGTATGAGCTTTTGGAATTGAATTTTTAGCAGTAGCTTTTTTAAATCCAAAATTATTATATGAACCATCTGCATTAGTTCCAACCAAATGAGGTTTATCTGAATCTAATTTAGTATTATAAGAGATATAGTTATATAAAAAATATCTATTAACAACTCTTGAAAAATTTCTATTGTTTTTTAAAATTGCAGTTTTATTATTAAGTTCCCTACTATCTCTTGAAACAATATCTAACTTACAACTTGCTGCCTTTTCAACTAAAGTAGAGATATTTTTTCCATTATCATCAAATACCATCAAAGTAGTGTTTATCATTACCCTATTGTGTGTATCAATTGATTTTATAAGATTTTTTATAACATCTTTATCTCTTGATGAAAATTGAGCCATTGATGAGTTAAATTTTTGATGTTCCAGGTCTGCTTTTATTCTATCTTTACTAAATAAGATTTTCGTAAAAAGAGCTCCTTTAAAATTAATATTGAAAAAACCATTTATATCAAATTTAATTTCTTCTTCTTTTAAATCATATTTATATGATGTAGCTTGAAAGAATTTTACCTTGTTATAATTAGCAAAAACTCTCTCTCTAATAAGTAAATTCATTTGATTTAATGGATTAACATATTCTTCATCTAAAACAATATTATGCTTTTGTTTTAGTTCCCTTTTATACCAATCAATAGAATATTCGTTATGAAAAAATAAAGATAATATTCTATTAAAAATTTCATCAAAAGTAAGCATAATTGAAGATGTTGCACTTTCAATCTCTTCAGCTAACTTTTTATTTCGTGTAAAAATAAGATTTTTTCTATATATTCCATCTTTGATTAAAACCCAAGTCATTTCTCCAGTTTCATCATCAGAATATTGTGTAGCAAGAGTATCTATTAATGTTGGTGGTAAAAAGCTAATACTCTCTCCAGAACCTGCAATTTCTAAACAGTAGAGTTTTTCATAATAATCGTTAATGATTATTGTTTTATCATCTTTAATATCAACATCTTCAACTCTAATTGAACCAAAACCTCTTAATATATCATAATAAAATCTAAGAGGTTCTAATAAAAATGATTTTGTAATTTTAAAAGGGTTCTTCATTTATTACCTTTTTGTATGATCTATTTGAGGGTGTGTTAATTTAAACTCTGTAAATTTCATACCTCTTTCATTAACAGTAGTCATTTCTTGAAGGTTGTAATAACCTTTTGCCGAAATTGTAGCTTGTGCTAAACCTTTATCTTCTGCATTGTTTTTATTTAATGAAATTGCATAAACAGGGACTGTAAATTCTATTTCAAATTCACTCTTAGTAGTTTTCCAAATTCTTATATTAATATCACTCTCTTTTTTATCTAAAGAGTGTGGTAAATCGTTTTTGTTAATAGCTAACCTAAACCATCTTAGAATCTGTTGCCAATCGTTTTTGGCTTGTTTTAATTTCTCTTTTTGCTCTTTTGTTGCGTTTTCTTCATTTATAACTATGTAGTTTAAATAAAACTCAATAAATGGCTTAGTGTTTTTAAATAAAGTTTCTTCATCTGCAAAAAAAGTATTTGTATAGTTGTTTGTTAAGTCATAGGCACTTTGTACAAGGTATTTAGCTAATACATTCGCAACATTATTTTTCTCTTTAAATACATCAAATTGTTCTTTTTCGTATTGTTTTATTACACCAGTATCAGTAATATATGTAGTAAGAGTACTTAATTTTTCAATTAATGCATCTTTTTTTGCATTTTGCTCAATAAGTGCAGATGAATTAGAATTACTATCATAATAACCAAAGAGTAAGAGTAAAATTATCAACTCATATCTTCTCTTTGAAAAAAACTCAATTTTCTTAACCAATTTATCTTTAAAATCTTTTTTATCCATACTAAACCTTATTTATTTCAATATGGATAATTTTAATAAATATATAATAAAATTAAACTTAATTAAGCTATTTTTATTATATATTATTTAGAATGTTTTTTAATTTACTTCCCTGAAATTAGCTATTTTAGCAGCTTCAATAGTAGTTAAAACCCCTTTGTTAGCAAATTGGATTTGAGGTTTTTGAAGTTTTAAAACTTTTTGAAGAATATCTCCATCACATTTTAATAAACCATTATCATCTTCACAATACAGTAAAAGATTTCCCATTAATTCTTTTACTTCTCCAGAAGCATATTTACCAAACTTTTTATCTGCATTGCCATCATCCATTCTTGGTATTTCATGTTTTGCATAAATTGAAGCAGAATAGTTATAAACATCATTTCCAGATATATTTGTTATTTTCATTTTCTTAATGTAGTAATTACATACATCAATAAAATTCTGTTTTTCAGGATAGTTCACAAAGTATTTAAGTCCAAATCTATTAATAAACTCTGGATTTTTTTCAAGTAGAGTAGTTATATTATTTGCAGTTGCAATAACAAAATTACTTTTTATATTAAATCCACTTTCACTATTAAAATTGTTAAATATAGTTAATAGTTTACCAATTAGAACTCTTGACATTGCTGCACTTCCATTTGGATCAGCAACTTTCTCTATCTCATCAATTAACAAGACATAATTGTCAATTGTTTCCAGGTAATAAAAGAAATCATCTAGTTTTTTAGATGGATTCTCATCACACATTACAACACCTAAATCCAATAAGATAAGTTTATAGCCTAATTCTCCTGCTAGACATTCAGCAAGAAATGATTTACCACTTCTTGAAACTCCTAAAAAAATTGATAAGTTCTTCTGAATCAAACCTTTTTCAATATACTCTTTTGTTCTAATCATATCTCTTTTAGGCTCATCAAACCCACCTAAATCTTTAAAAGTAACAGTAGGATTAGAAACCATCATACCAAACCTATTATATAAGTCACTATTAATATCTTCATTAAAGATATACTGTTGCTTTGTTTTAGTTCCACCTTCATAAGTATTAGGTAGTTTTTTAATAATAAACAGTCCAGAATTATCTAAATTATTTGGAGATAAAAAAGCTACATTTTCTAAATATAAATTTTTAGCTACTGCTTCTTTGCTTGGGAAAGAGTGTATAGTATCAATTTTATTAAGCCATTCTGGATTACCCAACTTTGTTTTTAGTTCTTCAATCTTCTTATCTTTTACTAATTCATAGTATGTTTGATCATTTGTTTTAAGTTGCAAGAATGACATTAAAAACCTCTCTTACTATTAGTTAAAATAGTATTTATTCTTTTATATCCAAAAATATCTTCTTTAGATTGCAATTCTTTTTCTTTTTTGATTTTCACTTTAATACTTCTAATTTTTTTTCTTTTATTTGATTTAATAATATCAATAATAGATATTGGAATACCAAAAATTGCAATGATAATAAGCCATAATATATAGATTAAAAAATCAAATCCATATAAATAGGATTTTATGAAACCATAAAAAACACCATTAATAATATCGCTATAAACATATATTAAGGTAAATGAAAAAATTAAAATCCAAAAATGCAATTTTTCAAATTTACTTATCATTTTAATCCTTTTAGAAAGTTCCCATATTATCAAGATATTCAATTAATTCATCAATCAATCTATCTTTATCTTCTGGTGTTGTTTCTTTTATGTTTTTTAATGTGTTTAATACATAAACTGTATCAACTTTTTGTTTTTTTGGCTTTTCTTGATTTGTTTCCTGCGGAAACTCCTCTTCCTCTTCATTAGATTCACTTTCAGATTCTACTTTAGATGAGTTATCTTCTGCATTTGAATTTGTTTCCTGCGGAAACTCTTCTTTATTATCTTCAAATTCATTTGAATTAATTTCTTCATTTTTTGATAAGTTCTCAAAATCTTTTAAACTCATTTCATCTTTTGAAGCAAGGTCTAATAAATTTAACTTTTCTTCAATAGATAATTCACTCTTAGCTATATAATAAAGTTTTGTAAGTGAATTAAATCTTGTTTCTCTGATTCTATCAACTATTTCATCTTCTAAAGTTGCTATTTTAAAATATTTTGAGATAGTACCTTTTGATTTAATCCCAAACTTTTTTTGAGCCATTTTTGTATAATCAGTTTGTGTAACACCATCTTTATCTCTATGTAACTCAAAATTTTCTTTCATTGCAAGAGCTGTATCAATAATAAAAGGGTTACTTCTTGCTAAGTTTTCAGTTAAAGCCATATCTGATAATTCTTCAAGAGAAGTAACTTCAATAGTAACAGAAAAGATTTTTAAATATTTACTCTCAAAATCTTCTAATTGAGGGTTATTCTTTTTCTCTTTTTCATAAAGTTTTTTAAAAGCTTTTAATCTCTTTTGTCCTACATTTAAATATAGTTCACTCTCAAAAATTGCAACAGAAATTGGCTGAAGTAATTTACCTAATTCTTCAATCGAATCAGCTAGATCATCTATTTCATCTTCATCAATTAATTTTCTTGGTTGATATGGGTTATTTTTAATATCAAAGATATTTAAATATTTAACCTCTTGTCCTTTACTTGTAGAAAATAAACTTTTGTCTATACTTACATTTTCATCTGCATTTTCTAAACCAGATAATTCTCTTTGTAATCTTTTTAATTCACTATTCTCTTTTGGAGTTTTTCTCTTAATATTCTTTAACTCTTCAATTCTTTTTTTAATTTCAGTAATATCCATAGTTCTTTACCCTACTTTCTATTAATTAAATTTATTGCATATGAAGTTAATTCATCAGTAACTTCTAAAGCTTCAGTTCTTTTTTCACTCATTGCAATTAATGCTTTATTATCAACATCAGCAGTTGCAAACAATTCTCTTAACATTACCTGGTACATACTCAATTTTTCCCTATCACAAATATCTTGGATTTCATCTAACCAACCTTTAGTCATTACAGTTTCTTTATATTTTGATAAAATTACTGAATCTAATTTAATGTTTAAAGAAAACTCTTGTGCATCAATTTGAAGTTTATGTAATTGATCCACTAAATATTCAAAAGATTGAAAACTTTTTCTTTCTGCATTAACAACAAAAGTAACATAATCAGCTGCAAAGAATGATAATTCAAGTGCTAGAATATTTGTAGGTGGTGTATCAATTAAAATAAAATCATACTCATTTTTAATTTGCCCAATTATCTTTTTTAATAAAATAGATACATTTGTTATGCTTCTTGAAGATTCTAACCCTCTTCCTAAATCCCATTCACTTGGTAATAAATCAACAGTCTTGTTATTACCAACATCAATAGTTACAATTGTCTTTTTTAAGAGCTCTACATCAACTTGTTTTGTTTTATCATATTCTTGAATAACTTGCAAGATTGATTTCCCTTTATAATCTTCTCCAGTAAAATGATCTGACAATTGATTTTGCATATCCATATCTACTAAAAGTACTTTTTGATTAAGTGAAGCAAGAATAGCAGCTAAGTTTGCAACAGTTGTTGTTTTTGCAACTCCACCTTTTAAATTATTAAAAGCTAATGTAATTGATTGAGAAGATACTTTTTTATAAAAATCAGGATTTGCTAAAACTTTTACCTGAGAAGTTTCAATTAAATCTTTAAATGTTTTAAATTGTCCATTTGTTATAATAGCTATTCTTGATTCAATAAAATCAAGTAATCTAGTAGTAGTTACATACCTGTGTCTTGTTTCGCCCACACCAAAGATAGGTAAATATTCTGCAATATTTGCAACTGCTTTTCTGTTTATACCTAAATATTTTCCAATATCTTCTGCTTTATTTAATACTAATGAACTTGAACTCATATTTAATATCCTTTTACTTATTTAAAGATTCTACACATTTATCAAAAACCATCTGAACATATTCTTCAGATTTATCTTGGATAATTTGTGGATTTTTTTTCATGTTGTTTAAACATAACTCATTTATATTTGTACTATCAAATTTAACACCTTCACTTCTTACAATTTGCGATAATACAAAACCTTTAGTAAATGCATCGCCTTTTTGTATGTTGTTTAATTCTGCATTTAAAAATAAAGGTGCTACTAAAACAAAACCTATCATCAATTTTTTCATTTAATCTTCCTTTAATGTTTTTTTAAAAAAGATGAATTAATAATCAAATCTTCAATTACAATCTTTTCTTCATCTGACAAATTATTGCTTTTCATATTAGAAATCAATTTGGTCATGACATCATCAAATATTGAATCCATTTTTTTGTTAAAAGATATATATTCTTCAAGTGTTATTTTTCCATCTTCTTCTAGCTCATTAATAAAATGCAATATCTCTTTAGATTTTTGACGTGTAATAAGGTTTACATAATTTTTATCTTTTTCATAACTAGAAATATTTAAGAGAACAACTTTTTTTAATTCGCTGACTTTATTCATTCTCTCCAATTCCTTAGTATAAGCTTTATTATCGATTGATAAAAAACAGTATCCAAGTATAGCCATAATAACACTTAATACACATATTCCTAAAATCATCTTTTTCATTTATTTTCTCCTTATATTGTTTCCTGCGGAAACTTTTATCCTATATACTTTTTCATTTGCATTACCTACTTTATAGTGTTCAAATAACTTTTCAAGTATATGTTCTGTATTTTCCACATTATTCTCCATTCTCCTACCCTACTATAAATATTAAACTTGCTAAAGTTAGAAAAAGCATAATTAAAGATTCATACTTTAAAAAAATAAAAAACATCTTTGCATTTTCTGTTTTATTCTTTTGAACTGTAAGATATATTACTGTAAGCAATAAAACCCAACATAAACTTATTAATAAATTACTTGTAAATAATAAAAGTAGTCCAGGTATTAACAAAGTATTTAAAATAGCTTTTCTTTCAGATTCACTAAATAGTGCTAAGAACTCTAATGTTTGAATTTTAATAGTATTCATCTTATTCCTTTTGTTTCCTGCGGAAACTTCTAATTTGTGAAATAAACTTTTTTTAGATATAATACATTCATGAATATTGACTTAAACATTTATGTAATCATCTTTCTACTGTTTATTCTGCTTATCTTCTTATTTAAAGATAAACCTTTAGTAAAAAAGCTAACTGATATAATTAGTTAATTACTAAAATCTAAAAATGATTATATGGCACTATATCTTAAATAATACTTAAAAATAAACTTTTAACCCTTTTTTTATTAAATTTAATTTTATTATAATTCTATTACATATGATTTGTTATACTTTTCTGATAAATTTTAAATAAGGAAGAGATGTGCAAGTTTTATTTAAAACAAAAAATACACTAGGCTATGATAACTTTTATGCTTCAATTGATATGCTCAAATATATTGAAGAATTAAATGAAAAAAAAGATATTAAATGTGTACATAAAAACATTGGTACAGATAAACACTTTATGGAAATCATTTGTGAGAATGAAGAAATATTTAATCAACTAAAAAATAAAGCTACTCCTAAAAAAATGCTTGAATATGCTGCTGTTGTAACTCTTAACGGAAATCTTATTCTAAAAGAACAATCAAAAGTAAAAGAAACTGATGAAGTTGAAATAGAATTATATGGCCCTACTCTTGAAAATATTAAAGAACAATTTAAAGAACATAAAAAAGAATTAAAAGATTTAGCAAGCGGGTTACCTGCAAATGAACTAAGAGAGTTAATTACATCTGAATCTAAAACAAAAGATTTAGAATTATAGTGTTTCCTGCGGAAACTTTATATTAAATTAAATTTTACTTAAATTTAGATAGTTTCGCACTATTTCGCACTATTATTATGCTATAATAAAATAAAACTTAAATTTAGATAGTTTCGCACTATTTCGCACTAAAGGTAAAAAATGAATATAAACAAATTAAGTAAAAATCAGTTTGCGATTATATTAGCACTAGAAAAATATAATGAAATTGGATTGAGCAGCTTACAAAAAGAAACAGGTATTGCGAAGAGGACTTTAATTGATAATTTGAATAAACTAGTAAAAGAAGGTTTAATAGTTAAAGCAGGAAATGGAACAAATGCATACTATAAAAGAAATATTTTAGAAACATATATTTCGAATTCCATAAGTGTTTTTAAAGAAGGTAAAAAATTTGGAAACTTATATTTTGGAAATGAAGGTTATTCTTTTAAATATGATGCAAACTATAAAGGAGATAGACCTTCTGATTTAATTGAGAATATATTCGTTCCAGATTTATTCCCAGAATTTGAGAATCTTATCCCTGAATATGAAAGACGAAGAAAATTACAAAATGAATATAATCCAAAAGATCTTGCAGAACTTCTTGTATATTTAAAAAATACACATGGAGCTTATGATTTTATTTATTCTTATGAAGAAAATAAATATCAACATGACTACTCGCATCGGCCAAACTGGTTAGTTGCAAAAAAGAAAATATTAGATGAAAATAGATATCCTAATGTTCTTGATAATTTTATTATTGAAATTGATGATGAAATTATAAAATCAAAAACAGCAGGTGAGCATTCACACTTGAGTGGTAATCAAAATAAAATAGATATAAATATAGATTTTGAAAATAAGAGTATTAAAGAGTCAAAAGATGTATCGTACTATTTATTAAAACCTTATAATGAAAAGATATCTGATTATTTTAATCAGTTTAAACAAAAAGGAAAAGGTTACTACCCACATATTGCAATTAACGAACATTTATTTATGAGTTTTGCAAAAAATGAACTTAACTTTGATGTTCCATACACTGCTCTCATAAAAGGTGAAAAAGAATTTCATTATATAGTTAAAAGATATGATAGATTAGATAATTATAAATATCATCAAAAAGATTTTGCACAATATCTAGGAATCTCTAGTGATAAAAAATACAATTCAACAAGTGAGGAATTATTTATTAAAATAAATGAAGTTTTGTACAATAAAGAAGAAAAACTAAAAGCTTTAAAATTCTATTTTTATTCAAATATAATAAAACATGCTGACTTGCATACCAAAAATATTGGTGCATTAAATATTGGAAAAGATAAACATATATTAACTCCATTATATGATGTTATCTCAGTAGGTATATATTATATGAATAGTGATTCATTAGGATTGCCGATAAATTATAGATATAAAAACCAAAGAAAACAATTTAAAATAGAAAGTTTTTATGGTCTTGCCAATATTTTAGGGATAAAAGAAAGTGAATTTAAAAAAGAAGCAAAAAATATAATACTTACTTTTTTAGAAAAATTCCCAAATTATATTGAATCTACAAAAGAACTTTTAAAATACGACTCTTTAAAAATCAATTCTTCCAGAATTGGACATACTAATTTTATTATTAGAATGAGTAATTTTTATAATGAGAAAATTACTGAGTTTTTAAGACTTGGTATTTTGAAAGATTTAAACATAGAATATTACAGGGACAAGTTAAAAAATGAAAATTTACTCAAATACAATAAACATGAGTTAGATGAAATACATAAAGAACTAACTTTAAAGAATAAAGAAGCTACTGATAATTTAAGAGCTCTTATTGAAGCAGAAAATAAAACAAAAGATTTAGAATTATAGAGTTTCCTGCGGAAACTTTTCTAAATCCCCTACTCTTCTAAATTTAATTCATACTGTTTCCGCAGGAAACACAATCTTTTTATATTTACTTCTTAATATTAATTTTATTATAAATTTATTATAGATAAAATACTTAATATATATTTGTTTCCGCAGGAAACTCTTTAAAGGATGTATTAAATGATTAGTAATATTAGAAAAATTGCATTTTGGTGGTATCGAAATATTGATGTAAATGGCTATTTATATATAAGCTTAAAAAGTTTTCATTTTTATATAAGAGTAATCATCTATCTATCTATGATTTTAACTTTTTCTATTGGTTTTAAAATCTTACTTGATTTTATTTTAGCAACAACATCTAATTACTCTTTTGTTATAACCTACTCTAGTGCTATAACTTATGTGCTAAATGGAACTTATGGATTAGGTATTTTTCTTATCTCTCTTATTATTACATACGAATCCCTATATAAAGAAGATGTAAATAAATTAATTAAAAGAAGAAAAGAAAAAATTATTCATATTAAAGAAAACAAATTACAATGGTGGAGATTAAGAAATAAAAGTATATTTACAAGAATATCATTTTACCTTTTTCTTTCATTTATTTTAAGTCAAGTAGTGTATAACTACTATTTATCGTATGTATTTGAAAACTTCAATGCATTTTATACTGAAACAGGTATGGCTATTAGATTTAATAGTGAATATGAACAACAGTTATTTAATAATTTATTTGAAACTGGATTATATAAAATAATGTCATACGCAGCAGGAGCTTATTTAATTGCTCTTACTGTAATAGAATTTTTTATATATAGAAGTAAACATGATTATAAATGTTAAAGCTAGTACATCAACTGATGTCGGTAATTATTTAACAGATAGAGATAAAGAAGCTTTTACACTAATAGAAGGTGATGCAAGTAGATTTGATTATATTTGTGAAAAAACATTAAGTGAAAATACTCGAAAAAAGATTAGCCACTACTCTTATGTTTTATCATTTAAAGAAGAACATTTAACTAAAGATGATTTAGTAAATTACTATTTGCAATTTAAAGAAAAAATGTTTTTAAACTATGATTTAAGTGAACTTGAGATTTTATCTGTTATTCATTGGGATGATAATAAACCTCATATACATTGCACCGTAGTTAATAGTTCACAACTTGATAATAGTGATTTACAATTATATCGAGGTTATGTTGATTTTAGTCGTGTAGAAGCAGTACAAGAGATAATAAACTATGAAAATGATTTATCAAGTGTATTTGATAGTCATAATCTTCTATCTTTAACTCCAGAACAAAAAAGAAGAGACTGGAAAGTTAAAAAAAGAGAAGTTCCCTATTATAAAGTTTTTGATGATTATTTTTATGAAGAGATTGATAAACTACTTAAAATTGATACTATGGTTAATTTTGATACTTTTATTGATGAAATAGAAAATAAATTTGGAAAAGTTGCTTTTGTAAATAGTAATAAATTAAAAAGTAGTGGTTTTAATGAATCAACTTTATTAAAAGAAACAAAGTTGGTACTTACAGAGAAGTTTACTTCAAAAGGGGAAACTTACTCTTTTAATTCAAAATTATTTGATAAGAACTGGTTTAATAAAAACATTCTAAAAATAAAAACAAATCTTCTTAATCGTAATGTAAATGATATTAAATACAAAATCAAAAAAAAATCTTATAAAGATCAATTAAAAATATTAAAAGAAACAACAAAGAAGCATGAAGAACACATATATGGAAGAAAAGTAGGTAAAAAATATATTTCTGATAATGTAGATTATGTTTTTAAAAATAGTGTAAAAACTATAAATAAATTTAAAATAAATTCTTTAAACAAAGAATTGCTAGAAACTCAAATAGAAAGACTTTTATTTATTGCTAATAAAAAAAACTTAGAATATTTT
>ERZ1673961.455-NODE-455-length-16716-cov-6.067043_pt1 | contig 16716 bp, 17 predicted proteins | sample MGYA00580189_ERZ1673961 | MGnify/ENA primary metagenome ERZ1673961 (study PRJEB41334, sample SAMN05608105) | rock metagenome | biome: terrestrial subsurface; feature: shale formation; material: shale | place: USA: Pennsylvania ... | reverse complement strand
CCTTTTTTATGCGCAGATTCTGAGAGCTCTAAGCCGCTGGATAAACCATCGGAAAATCGAGCTGTGGATGAGGCGCGACGATTGCCCGATAACCGTAAACCCGTTCAATCAGTTCGCTGTTAAGCGCCTGCCATGGCGGCGCATCGCACACCAGTTTGCCTTGATGCAGCAAAACCAGATGATCGGAATATTGTGCCGCGAGGTTGAGATCGTGCAGCACGACAATCACCGCACACGCTTCGTTGCGGGCTAAATCGCGCGCAATTCGCAGTGCATTATGCTGGTGGGCAAGGTCGAGCGCCGAAGTGGGTTCATCCAACATCAGTATTTTTTGCTCTCCCCCTTGATGCAATTGCGTCAACACGCGAGCCAAATGCAGGCGCTGCTTTTCACCGCCGGAAAGAGCCGGATACAAACGATCCGCCAAGTGAATCACATCGGTCTGGGTCATGTAATGACGCGCGAGCCTGCGTGTTTCCTGTTGCGAAGCATTGAGCGGAATCGCGCCCAGTTCCACCACTTCTTGCGCGGTAAAGGGAAAGCTCAGACTGCTACTCTGTGGCAGCAGACCAACATGACGGGCGAGATCAGAAGGCGACCACATCTCCCGCGCCTTGCCAAAAACGTGGATCGGCGTTCTGCTGTCGAGTTCACCACTCAGAAGTTTCAGCAGGGTACTTTTCCCGGCGCCGTTGGGGCCGAGTAGCGCAGTGACTTCACCCGAGCGAATTTCGATATCAATTTCATTCAGCACGGTGCGGGCGCCAAAATGGGCAGACAACCCCTGTGCCTGAAGGGCGATAGACGACATCAGAATATTTTTCCCTTTTGCTGAAACAGAAGATAGAGGAAGAAGGGCGCACCGACTAAGGCAGTGACGATGCCGATCGGCAGCTCAGCCGGGGCTGCCGCGACGCGGGCAAACATGTCAGCGATGGTCAGCAAGAGCGCGCCAAGCAGCGCAGAAACGGGCAGCAGGTTGCGATGATCCGGCCCGGCCAACATTCGACCGAGATGAGGCACCACCAGACCGACAAAGCCAATCATACCGGCGGCACTGACGGTAACGCCGACGCCGACCGCGCTGAGCACAATCAATGCTCGCTTGAGGCGCTGAATCGGAATCCCCAGATGGCGCGCTTCTGACTCGCCGAGCAGCAGAGCATTCAATGCCATCGCACGGCGGGTGAAGTAGAAGTACAAACCCAGTAACGTGATGCCACACAGCGTAATGCTTTGCCAGTTTGCACCGGCAAACGACCCCATGGACCACAAGGTGAGATCGCGCAGCATCTGATCGTCGGCGACGTAGTTCAGATAACCAATGCCCGCGCCGGATACGGCGCTGATCGCGACCCCGGCCAGCAACATGATGGTGACGGAAGTCCCGAATTTATTGGTGCCGAGTCGATACACCACAATGGTGGTCAGAGCGCCGCCGAGAAAAGCGCACAGTGGCAGCGTGATCGCATTCATCCAACGCGCGTCAACGTTGAGGTTGCTCAGCAGTACAATGGCCAGCGCGGCCCCCAAAGACGCTCCGGCAGAGACGCCGATGATGCCGGGTTCCGCCAATGGGTTGCGAAACAGCCCTTGCATCACGGTGCCACACAACGCGAGAATCGCGCCGACCAGCATACATAACAGGGTGCGTGGGAAACGAATCTCATGGATCACCAAATTAATGTGCTTGGCGATATCGTCACTTTGCAGCAGCAAGCTACTCAGGCTGTCACGGAAACTGATGTTCATGGGACCAACCGTGATGGAGTAAATGGCGGAAATCGCCACAATCAACCCCAACGCCAGCGTTGTCAGATAAAGAGGAACCTGTCTTAACACGCGCATTTAACCCTGTGGATAGAGCAACGCCTGCAGGCGCTGCGCTTCTGCTAAGCTTTTGAGTCCCAAACCACCGACCAACGCGTGGCCATCGACAGTGATGATCTGTTTACTCTGACCTGCTGGTGTGGCGGCCAGCATTGGCATTGCCGCAAGAATAGCGTCGGCGCCGCCCATTTTGTCGTAGCTGCGGCCGCTAACCAGAATCACATCGGGTTGCATTTCAACCATGGCTTCCATCGACAACGGTTTGTATGACGTCAGCTGGGTCGCCGCCGGGTTTACGCCGCCTGCGAGCGTGATCATCGCATCCGGTACCGTGTCACTGCCTGCAACGTTCGCTGCGCGTCCTTCATGGATCAGCAGAAACAACACTTTCTTGCGTGCTGATGCGTCTGGCTGGTGGGCTTGCAGCGCTTTAAGCGCATCGTTGACCTGTTGTTTCAGAGGGCCAGCGGCCGCTTCGCTGTGGGTCAGGCTGGCAATCTGATCGATGCGTTGCAGTAAGCCTTGCGGCGTCGAATCACTGATGATCACTTCAACGTCCACCCCGGCAGATTTGAGCTGGTTTAATGTGGTGTCAGGGCCCATCTCATTGGAGCCGAGTAGTTGCGTCGGCTCAAGCGCAAGCAGGCCTTCGGCAGACAGTTGACGATGATAACCGACCTTCGGCAATGCCAGAGAAGGCGGCGCCACACTGGTGACATCAATCCCGACCAGTTGCTGCTCCGCGCCAAGCGCCAGAATGAGTTCAGTCACGCTGCTGCCTGCACTGATGATTCGTTCAGCGGCCAGAGTGGAAGAGGAAAAGGCAGTAAATGCAATGGCCGCCAGCCACGCTACTCGAACGGTGGTTTTCATGGTGTGTCTCATTATTTCGATGGTTTTTCGGTTAACAGTTGAGTGGCTTGAATGCCGTTTTCCTGCAAAAAGGCCAGCAGTTTGACCAAATGTTGCACCTCGGCATTTTTATCGGCGCCGATGACGATTGGGCGCTGGTTATGTTGATGAGCCTCAAGCAGGGCGAGAGTGAAATTGTGCCAGTCTAGGTAGGCTTGGCCGTCAATTGCCCAATAGGGTTCAGCCGCGGTGATGTTAATGGTCAGCGACTGAGACTCCACTGCAGTAACGACATCGGAATCGCTGGTGGGTAAGGTGACATCGAGCGAATCGAGTTTGACCGCAGCGGTCAGCATCAAAAACACCATCACGATAAAAATGATGTCGAGCAGCGGCGTCAGATCCGGCGTTAAGCCAAACTCGTTTTTGTGCGGTGCGCTTTTGATCATGATGAACTCACAGCAGGCGCAGCGGCGGTGTCTGACGAAGAACGGCGCGCGTCACTGGTATTCAGGCTGATACCTTCCAGCCACAGATTGACGTAGTTGAGCGTGTGCTCCAGTTTCGCCATCACTTTGTCGGCCCATAAGCTGAGTAACTGCGCGCCAGCGATGGCGGGCAGGGCAATCATGAGGCCTGCTGCGGTGGTACGCATCGCAATGCCAAGACCATCGGCCAGATCGTTGGGCGTAATATTGCCGCTCGAAGCCGCTACACCTTTGAACATTTCAATCAGGCCCAGTACGGTGCCGAGCAAACCAATCAACGGACTGATAACGCCAATCAGAGTGAGTAGGCGCAGCCCGGCATTGAGCTGATGGCGTTTTTCCTGCAGCCAGATTCCAGCTGCATCTTCGCGTAACGCTTTGGGAAAGGCATGGTGGGCCAGTAGCATCGCCACTGCGCGGTAGAGCAGCGGGCGCTTGTCAGCCAGTGACTCGGCTAACGCTTCCAATTCGGTGGCATTGGTTGGTGATACTTGGTTCAGTTGACGGCGGATGGCTCCTTTGCCGACGCCTAAACTGAGTATCACCTGAAAGGCGCGTTCAGCCAGGATCATGACGGTCAATGCTGAGCAGATCAGCAGGGGCCAGGTCATCAGACCGAGTTGTTGTTGCAATTGATGTAGTGGTTCCATTATCCATCCAACCTAAAACGAACGGGAATTTGCACTCGGTGAGCCAGCGCTTCACCGTTGATGATGTGCGGAGAAAACTTCCACTGTTTGATGGCATCCAGCGCGGATTGGTCCAACATCTCAGTACCGGAAGAAGAGATTAAAATCTGTTTGATTTGGTGACCTTGTGCATCGAGCCACACCTCGTAAGTGGCCACCCCCTCAATACCGCGCTTTTGTGCCAAACGTGGGTAATTGGGGCGAATCGGACGTGACACAAAAGAGGGGCGATCAACCAGGATTGGTGCAGCATTCGCGCCTTGGCTGCTTACCGCTGGTGCAGGCTTGGCTTTCGCTACGGTTTCAACGGGCGTAGCGGCTGGTGCAGTGTGAGTCACTGCCTGCGTTGTCTCTGATTTGTGCTTGACTGGCGGTGCGACAGTTTTTGGTGCCTGCGCCGCTTTATTGGACGCTGAACGAATGGGTTTTTGGGTCGTCGGTTTCGCTGTGAGTTTCGGTTTGTCAGCGCTTTGGGCGACCTTTTCTTTCGGCTTTTCAGGTGTTACTGGTGTGATTTTAGGTTCGGGTTTGGCTGGCGATTTCGCAATGTTGTCCGCTTTAACCTGCGGCGTTGCTTGCGGCGCGGCGACAAAATTGATCGCGACCGAAGTGGATTGATTACCCGCAGGCATGGCGAGCGCGGTGGACTGTTTTGCCACCAACAGGAGTGAAGCGTGCAATGCAAGAGAAACGCCGCCTGCGACAAAATATCTTGGGAAATTCACTCTCAGCTCCGAAGCCCGTATCCATTTAATTTTAGAATTATCACTCAACATGCAAATAAGATCAATTATCAATTGCATTCTCATTTGAGTGTATCTATGATTTTGTCACTTTGTGTGAACGACTGCACTGGCAATGATTCAGCGGATTCGGATGAACTATTTGGTTTATCGACGGCTCCAATCATTCGACAGTCATCAAGGTTTCAGTCACATTAAAATGGTGACAAACCTGCAACAAGCACTCATCAGGCTGCACAATATTCAGATTGAACCAGTTCGTGGCCAGAGCGCTCTACGAGCCAGATAACAGTGGAAATAACTATGGAATCTCTACAACAACAAGTCGCAACGCTGCTTGAACAGGAACCGACACTGCTGACAGCCGCGATGGCTGAGCGACTCAATGTTTCCGAATTTGATGTGGTGAACGCCCTGCCAACGGAAATGGTGGCTGTGGTGGATGGCAGCGAAGCGGAAACGTTACTCAGCGATATCGCAGACTGGGGCACAGTGACCACTATTGTTCATTCGTTTGGTTCTATTTTCGAAGTCAAAGCGCCATTGCCGAAAGGGAAAATGGCACGTGGCTACTACAATTTAATGGGGCGTGATGGTCAACTGCATGGCCATTTAAAGCTCGATACGATTACGCATGTTGCGTTAGTCAGCAAACCGTTTATGGGGCGTGAAAGTCACTACTTTGGCTTTTTCAGTGCCCAGGGCGACAACATTTTTAAGGTATATCTGGGACGTGACGAAAAGCGTGAGCTGTTATCGGATCAGGTCATCCGCTTTAAAGCATTGCAACAACAACTACAAAAATAGTGATCGGTTTTAGGAGAAAGTAAATGGATCAGCAAGTTAAGCAGGAAAGACTGCAAGGACGTCTGGAGCCGGAAATTCAGGAGTTCCGCCAGGAGCGCTCAACGCTGCAATTGGCGACGGTCGATGCTGATGGGCGTCCAAACGTGAGCTATGCGCCGTTTGTACAGAACCAGGAAGGCTACTTCATTCTGATCTCGCACATTGCCCGCCACGCTCGCAACCTCGACATCAATCCACAGGTGTCGATCATGATGATTGAAGATGAAAGTGTCGCGAAGCAGTTGTTTGCTCGCAAGCGTCTGACTTTTGATGCCGTGGCCAAAAGCGTTGCCCGTGACAGTTTGTTATGGCAACAAGTGATTGGTCAGATGAAAGCGCGCTTTGGCGAAATCATCGACGGACTCAGCCAGTTGGAAGACTTTACGCTCTACTGCCTAAAACCGGAGAAAGGTTTGTTCGTGAAAGGGTTTGGTCAGGCGTATCAGGTGTCCGGCGATGATCTGGTGGACTTTGTTCATCTGCAGGAAGGCCATCGCAAAATCTCCAACGGCTAAGCGTTTAAACCAGATTGTCAGGGGCTGCATTGCAGCCCCTTTTTTTTGTTTCTTTCGCCGGGTCGTTATCTCTTCACCGCTTCCTGCGATTCGAGCTCATTTCTGTGCAGCATGGCGCTGAGCTTCACAATAATGGTGCGTTTCGGTCAATAAATAGTCAATTCATGCTTTGAGTTGGTGCAAATTAAAATGAAACAATTCAATAACATAAGAGAATATGACTGCATTACTCATTAAGGAGTAGTGAAGTTGTTTTGAGAGAATATGAAATTCAGCACAGCGTATGGTTTCTCGGTTTTTGGAACAGGCTTTGCATTTATTAATTGAATAATAATACACATGGATGGTGGATTTATGCAGTTAACGGCAGCGGAGCGAGGATGGCTCCCTTGGCTGGGAAGTACCGGTAAACTGGCGATGCGCAAAGCGTGTTTTATGAATCGTAAACGCGTAGCCTCTCTTGAACAAACCTTTGAAAATATTGCCAATACGCGAGTACAGATCCTCACAACCTGGGCGGAAAACGAGTGGTCTTTTTTACACGATGCGGCGCTCTATCTGGCAACCAAAGCGACGCATGAATACCGCGAAACCCTGCATCGCTTGCTCAAGCGCAGCAGCGATTTTTCTGAGCTGTTTATCGTGTCGCCGCAAGGACAGATCATCGACTCCACCTACCCGGCCCAACAGGGTAAGTCGGTCGCTTCGATGCCAGCTCTGCGTGCAGGGCTGACGCAGCCTTTTCTGCATGGACCTTATCGTGACGATGTCACGTTGGCGATCGGCCCGTCGAGCTCATTGTTTCACGATGAAGTGACGCTGATGTTCTATCAACCGCTCCGCAATGACGGCGAACTGATTGGCTGTTTGTGCGGCCGTGTTCCTAACGATGTAATTGGCGACCTGATCCAGCGCGAGGCAGGTCATATCTACAGTGAATCGGGTGACAACTACCTGTTTATGGTGCAGTCGCAATTTGACCCGTCAATTCAACAAGGCGTGGCTCTGTCGCGCTCCCGTTTTGAAGACAACCGTTTTTCCCACGGCGAAAACCTCAAAGAGGGCGTCAATACGCGTTGGGGAGTGGTCAAAGTTCAGCGGCACACCGAATTTGAAATTGTGTTCAACGATCCGGCAACCAACAAATTGCATCCCGGAGTTCGGGAAACGATCAACCACGGCAGCAACTTATTTGTGGAATATCCGGGCTATTCGGACTATCGCCACATTCCGGTCATCGGTAAAGGTGTGACCTTCACCATGCCGGGCTCGGTGGATCGCTGGGGCATGATGTGTGAATCGGATCTGGAAGAGGTGTATCGCCACCGTTCACTGGCGCAAAAGCTTGATCAACAGTTTACCCTGAGCATCTTTACGCCGCTGTTATTCCCGTTTCTGGTCAGCTATTGGTATCCGCTGCAAGAGTGGCAACTGCTGTTTTGCTCGTTGATCATGGGCGCGCTTGCAGTCGGAATGTTCCATATGGTGACTTCGCGTCCAATGGCCAAAAATTTGGAAAGCATGACGCAAGTGATGCAGGTGCTGGCGGAAGGCGATGGCAACCTGACCCGACGACTGGATGCCAGCCGATTCAAAGCCGATGAAACGGGCGATTTGGGGCGCTGGACCAACAGCTTCATTGACAGTTTAGAAGGCATCATTAAAGAGCTGGTGTTTGCCAGCCGGGAAGTGCAGAGCGTATCGGAATCGATGTTCCGCCGCAGTCAACTATTGCTTTCGACCAGCGACACAACGGCGACGTCCATCACCGATATGTTGTCACTGGCCGGCATTCAGAGCCAAGAGATCAACAGCGCCAACGATACCGCGAATGAGATGAACCTGTTAATGCAGGAGACCGTAGAAGCCGCGCAACTGGAGTATCAAAAAGCCGCGGAAAGTGCGCAGTCGATCAAAACCATCGTTCAGTCTTCCGCGCAAACGGTGAACGAAGTGAACAGCGAAATGCAGAAAATTGGCGGCATAGTGGCGCTTATCACGGAAATTACCGCGCAGACCAATCTCTTGGCCCTCAATGCCGCGATAGAAGCGGCGCGAGCGGGAGAACACGGTCGCGGCTTTTCCGTAGTGGCCGATGAAGTGCGGGTGTTGGCGAACAAAACATCGCAGGCGGCGAACAACATTGGCGAGTTGATGAAAGCCCTGCACAGCCAGTCGGAACTGGCGGTGAAATACATGCAGGAAGGGATCACGAACGTCGAAAATAGTACCCAGATCGTGGATGATTCCACGCGCAGCGAGCAATTACAGTCATCGGCAACGGGTCTGTTTACTTTGATCCAGGGAATTGCCCGCAACAGTGAAGAGCATCGGCAAACGGCGGATTCTGCTCAGCACACCGTAGTGAAATTGCAGGAAGCGTCATCACAACTGGCGCGGCGCACAACGTTAATGCAAAACTCGCTGCAACGGCTCGATCAATTGGTGGGTCGCTTTGAAGTGAGTAAAGCGTCGTAATATCAATAGGTCAGAAAAGAGAAAAGGCGGGAAACCCCGCCTTTTCTCTTTTCTGTTATTCGGATGTCGCTCGTGGTGAACGGGCTGATTTCTTCCATGGTACGGCGAGCAAAGTGAAGATGCCCAGAGCATAAAACATCGACCAACCTAAACAGATAAAAACACCCGTACACAGCAACAACGCGATGGCGGCTAACACTTTAGCAAAACCGCTGAGCAGCTTGTATGCGGCAAACATCGCCAGCAGGTAAACCAGCACAAAGATGCCGTTAGCCAGTTTAAGGAAAAATTCCAGATCCAGTCCCGACCACTCACCAAACACGCACGAGATCAGCAAAATGAACCCCACTATCCAGGTGGCGTGAGCCGGGACTCCGCGGCTGGAAAGTTTGGCCGCGGCGCTGTGTGGGCGATATTCGCGCGCCTGCGCCCATACCATACGAGACAAGCTTTGGGTATAAAGGTTGATGCTGGCAAAGCAGGCGAAAAAGCCAACCAGACTGATCAGAGTGGCTGCTTTGGCACCGAACAGTTTGTCACTCAGCCAGGGAATTGAGGCGCTGTCAAATTGCGGGCTGCCATAAGCGCCGAATTTGAGAATGACCACCGAGCACGCCCAGTAAGTCGCACCAGCAACGAAGCAGCCCACCAGAATCGCGATAGGAAAATCGCGCTGTGGATTCTTAAACTCTTCCCCCATGTGGGCAAAGGCTTCGATGCCGACAAAACACCAGAACATCACGCCCAATGCTGCACCAATCGGCCACAGAGCTGTTTGAGTCAGTGCTGGCATCACCAGATCGTCACGTCCCACATCGCCGATAACGAAAAACGAGGCAACCAGAGCGAAGATACTCAGCGCGATGACCGTCTGCAGACGGCCGGAGGATTTGGTACCGGCCAGATTGACCCCAATCAGCAACGCAACAGTGATCCCCTGTGCTAAAAGTGCATGATTGAGTGGTGCCGGTAACAGTTGCTGTAAAAACCCGGCAGCTAAAGCAACAGCTGCGGGAACGCCTACAGGAATGACGCTAACAAAAAGCCAAGCGACGGCGCGCTCAAGGCGGGCATTAAACGCTTGTCGGACGAAATAGGCTGTGCCGCCGGCGTTGGGGTAGCGTTTACCCAGTGCGGCGAAAGTCAGGGCAATTGGACAGATGGCAACAAACAGGATAAGCCAAGCCCACAATGAAAACTCGCCGGCGATGCCTGCCGCGATGGCCGGAATCATAAATAAGCCGGTACCCATTAAGGTCGTGGAAAGCTGGCCGATACCGGATAGCAGCGTAATGTCTTGTCTGAGTTGTTGCACGTTCTTGTTCCCTGATTTTTATTCTTCTTCCCGGCCTTGATGGCGTTGAACCTGCGGCGGGTTAATGGCTGAAAGGATACTCTGAAGCGCAATGTGATGCAGCTGACAAAATGGCTGGCTTTCACGTCAAAGTGACGCATTTTCTCGGTTTGGCCGTCAAATTGACGGTGAAACTGATTGGATAGAGTGAGAACAAGTGGTCTCGTGTGAAAATTTGTGTCAAATTAGCGAGGAATCAACGGGATAAGTTGGTGGTTTTTCGACGTGGGATAGAGCAGAAAAACCAGTTTGTGTGGAAATAATAACAATGGATAAATTTGACAATCAGATCATCGACTTACTTCGGCGCGATGCCCGTATGTCCGTTAGCGACATCGCCCGTGAAGTCAGTCTTTCCCGTTCTGCCGTGACCGCTCGGATCAAAAAGCTCGAACAGGATAAAGTCATTCTGGGCTATCACGCTCAGGTGGCGCAGCCAGAAAAAAACAACAATGTGTGCGCTTACTTCGCTCTCAAGTTCGATACCTCGGCCAGTTTGCACTCGTGTGAGCGCTATGCTGAAAAGCTGTATCAGATTCCCGGCATCAAGTGGTGCCATGCCATCAGCGGCGAAACGGATTTGATGCTGTATGTGGAAGTGGAAAGCATGGCTGAACTCAATGCCATTCGCGATGAGCTACAGCTCAATCCTCAACTGCGCAATCTGATGACACATGCGGTACTCAAAGAATTTTTTAACACCACTAAGCAGGTCTGAATGAACGCACAACAAGTCGTCGAACACTACTGGCAAGCGATGGCCAGCAACGATTTCTTTAAGGCCAGCCAATGGCTGAGCGAGGATTGTGTGATTCATTGGCCGCAATCCAAAGAGCGCATTCATGGCCGCGATAATTTCGCTCGTATCAATAGCGAATATCCTGCCCATGGACGTTGGACATTCGCGGTTGAGAAGCTGATTGGCAGTGGCGAGGAAGTGGTCACTCACGTCAAGGTCAGCGATGGGGTCATTCAAGCCACGGCCATTACGTTCCATACGGTTGCCAACGGGCTGATTTGTCGTCAGGTTGAGTTCTGGCCGGATGACTATCCGGCTCCGGAGTGGCGCAAAGCCTGGGTCGAGTATGAATAACATTAACCTCAATCTGCTGCGCTCACTGAAAGTGCTGCTGGATGAGTGTCACGTCAGTCAGGCCGCCTACAAACTCAACATCACTCAGTCGGCAGTCAGTCGCCAGCTCAGCCAATTACGCGAACTGTTTGCAGATCCTCTGCTGGTGCGTGACGGTAACCAGCTGATCCCGACTCCGAAAGCGCTGCAGCTTCAGGCTAAATTAGAACACTGGTTTGTGGAACTGGACGAACTGATGGTGGAAGCTGAGTTTGAGCCTGCGCAGTGGAAAGGGGAGTTTGTCCTTGCTTCCAGTGATTACGTGGCGCAGTTTATTTTGCCGGAGATTGTCGAAGCAATGGCCGTGCAGTCACCGCAGGTATCGGTGAAATATTGTCTCTGGCAGCCGGATTTGCTGTCGCAGATGGCCGAATCCGATATTCAACTCGCTTCTACCATGTCGCCGGAACCGCCGGTTGGCGTCTCCTCCGTGTTGATTGGCGCTGATTACCCGGTAGTCGCGATGCACAATCAGCACCCGTTGGCCGCTCAAGCCGAGCTCAGTGTGGAAGATTTGCTCAATTTTGCCCACATCAAAGTGATTGGGGGCGGTGACAAAGATACCTATATTGATCAAGCGCTTGCTAAACTTGGTCACCAGCGCCGCATTGCGCTCAAAGTTCCGTTCTTCTCAGCGGCGTTTCGTTCCCTATGCCTGAGCCAGCATTTGATGGTGGTTCCGGAGCACATTGCCAGCAATCTGCAACATCATTACAACGTCGTCTACAAACGCCTGCCAGTGACGACGCCTCTGCATAAATACTGGTTGTTGTGGCATGCCAAATACGACAATCAGGCTTCCCATCAATGGGCGCGCAACCTCATCCACGCCATCATGACAGAAACCTCGTATTCGATAGGTTATGACTATAAATCATAGCTTTTATGAGAATTGTTGATTTCAATTGATAGTTAATGCTTGTTAATGTCGTGGCTCCAGTAAGGAGTTTTGTATGACATTTACCGTTTGGCTTTCCCTTTTCACGATTTGTATTCTTGGCGCGATGTCGCCTGGTCCTAGCTTGGCGATGGTCGCTAAACACAGTTTGGCTGGTGGACGCAAAAATGGTCTCGCAACGGCGTGGGCGCATGCCTTTGGTATCGGGGTGTATGCGTTTATCACGCTGATTGGTCTGGCTGTGGTGTTACATCAGTCGCCGCTGCTGTTCAAAACCATCAGTTACGCCGGGGCGTTTTATCTTGCTTATCTGGGTTTGAATGCACTGCGCTCAAAAGGCGGCGTGGCTGCGAAGCTGGAATCGGGCGAGAGTGTCAGTGTATGGCAGTCGGCGCGTGAAGGCCTGATGATTTCACTACTCAGTCCTAAAATTGCGCTGTTTTTTATCGCACTGTTCAGCCAGTTTGTCGCGGTAGGTAACGAGTTTCCGAGCAAAGCGCTGATTGTCGTGACGCCGTTTGTGGTCGATGGTTTGTGGTATACCTTCATCACTTTTTTGCTCTCGAGCCCGAGACTGTTGGATAAACTGCGTGCCCGAGCGGTGCTGATTGACCGTTTGTCTGGTGTTGTGTTGATTGTGCTGGCACTGCGAGTCGTGATGACGGTGTGATCTTTTCCGTGGCTTGTTGCAACCTGTATCTGCAAGCCATGTTTTTTATCGCCAAAGAAAAGCCGCTGACAACTGAGTTGCCAGCGGCTTTTGTGTATTGGAATGGCTTATCGGCGTTGGCCTGAGACTTCTTCAAACTCGCCGTCAATCACGTTGCCTTGGTTACCCTGTGCCTGATAGAAAGGGCGGCGTTTCAGTTGCTTTTCCAGACGTTTGCCTGTGATGATGGCTGCGATTGTCAAGGGAATCGCCAGCAACAGGCTGAACATCAAAGCGAAGAATCCGGTGATCAGAGTCAGTGCGGTGACTAGAAATCGATACATGTTCTGCTCCTCTGTGTCATGAGTGGTTACTCTAACCGGGTCAAGATGAATCAAACATGAACAACATTATCCATGCATTCATTAAAGTGGGAGTCATAATGACATGTTTGAGTTATTTGGTTTGTTTTTTAGTAAGTCCAAATGACCTTGTTAAATGTAATGAAAATGATAATTTTCAATAAATTCATATGGATAAAAACTGGCACGTAATATGCCATTAGAGCTTCGGAAAGAAAATAAGCGAGATGAACTCGCATCATAACTCTGGAGCTTCAATATGTTCTGTATTCAATGTGAACAAACCATTCAAACCCCGGTTGCTAAAGGCTGTGCCTATTCTCAAGGCATGTGTGGCAAAACGGCGGAAGTCTCAGATCTGCAAGACGTGCTGGTGTATTCACTGCAAGGTGTCTCTTTTTGGGCGAACCTGGGCCGCGCTTGCGGCGTCACCATCGAAGAGATTGACCAGTGGGCGCCGAAAGCGTTTTTCGCAACATTGACCAATGTGAACTTCGACCCGGAACGTATCATCGAATTTGCTCAGTTGTCTCATCAGTACAAACGTCAGTTAGAGCAACAGGTGCGTGCTGCGGCCACGCTGACTGGCTTTGAAATCCCGACCTTGTCGGCGGCGGCGCAGTTTGAACTGCCACAAGATAAGGCGGCGCTGCTGGCATTTGCACCAACCGCTGCGGTTAACCGCGGCAAAGAGAGCCTGAATGAAGACATTATTGGCCTGCGTCTGCTGTGTTTGTACGGTCTAAAAGGCGCAGCCGCCTACCTGGAACATGCCCGCGTTCTGAGCCAGACCGACGACGCGGTTTACGCCGAATACCATCAGATCATGGCTTGGTTGGGTACTGACCCGACCGACATCAGCGAGTTGCTGAAGACAGCGATGCAAATCGGCATGATGAACTATCGCATCATGGAAATGCTGGATAAAGGTGAAACCGATACTTTCGGCCATCCGGCGCCGTCTCAGGTCAACGTAAAACCTGTCAAAGGCAAATGCATTCTGGTGTCAGGTCACGACCTGCACGATCTGGAAAAAATCCTGCAACAGACACAAGGCAAGGGCATTAACGTTTACACCAACGGTGAGATGCTGCCAGCTCATGGTTATCCTGAACTGAACAAATACCCGCACCTTGTCGGTAACTACGGCAGCGCGTGGCAGAATCAGCAGAAAGAGTTTGCTAATTTCCCCGGCGCGATTGTGATGACGTCGAACTGCCTGCTGAATCCGAACGTGGGCCAGTATGCCGATCGCCTGTTTACCCGCAGCATTGTCGGCTGGCCCGGTGTGGCGCATGTAGAAGGGGACGATTTCAGCGCCGTTATTGAGTGCGCGCTCGCCCAGCCAGGTTTCCAGCACGATGAAATTGAGCACTACATTACGGTCGGCTTTGGCCGCAACGCACTGATGGCTGCCGCACCAGCGGTGGTGGATCAGGTTAAGCAGGGCAACATCAAACACTTCTTCCTGGTGGGCGGTTGTGATGGCGATAAAGCGGAGCGCAGCTATTACACCGACTTCACTGCACAGGCACCGCAGGACAGTGTGATCCTCACTCTGGCGTGTGGCAAATTCCGCTTCAACAAAAATCAGTTCGGTGACATCAATGGTATTCCGCGCCTGCTGGATGTAGGCCAATGTAACGATGCGTACTCGGCGATTCAGCTGGCATTGGCACTGGCTGAGGAATTTGACTGTGGCGTGAACGATCTGCCGCTGACTCTGGTGCTGTCCTGGTTTGAGCAAAAAGCGATTGTGATTTTGCTGACTCTACTCGCTCTGGGTGTGAAAGGGATTTACACCGGCCCGACTGCACCGGCTTTCCTGACGCCAAATCTGATGGCGGTGCTGCAAGAACAGTTTGATTTGCGCAGTATCACGACAGTTGAAAACGATTTGGCGACCATTCTCGCCGCGTAACAATACCTGGCCCTGCTTGCAGGGCCTATGAGCAAGAGGAGAAACATATATGTCTGCCTGGGCAGAACAAGACATTCTCGAATTAGTATGTGCGCGCAAATGGGCAGAAACCGCCGATTGTGTCAGCTTTGAGTTGGCATCACCTGATGCGTCTGTTGGGTTTGACTTCAAACCGGGGCAGTTTGCCAGCCTGGGTTTTGATATTGCAGGACAAACCGAGTACCGCGCTTATTCCATCAGTTCAATGCCACAGCAGCCGGTATTACGATTCACTGTCAAACGTGTGGCTGGCGGCAAAGTGTCCGGCCATGTATTGGAGTCGCTCAGTCAGGGGGACGTGATCCGCGTGATGAAGCCGCAAGGACTATTTAACAATGTCGATTGCGCGGCGCGCGATAAAGTGGTGCTGATCAGTGCTGGCTGTGGTATTACTCCGGTCATGTCGATGGCGCGTTCGTGGCTGGAGCAGGGGAATGTGGACATCGACTTTCTGCATGTCGCGCGCAGTTTAACGGAAACGATCTACGCCAACGAGTTGGAGCAACTGGGTCAACAGTATCCGCAGTTTCATCTAAAGCTGCTGCTCAAAGAGGCTGGCAGCACTCAGCATGCGCAAGGGCGATTGGATCAATCCTGGCTCAATACGTTGATTCCGGATTTGCATCAGCGCACGGTGTATCTGTGCGGGCCAGTAGGTTTTATGCAGGATGTGAAGCGCTACCTTGAGGCGCTCGATTTCGATATGCAGCACTTCTATCAGGAGAGCTTTACTCCAACCGTGGCTGAGAACACGCAGGCTTCTGTAGCTGAATCGGTTCGTGTACGTGTCGATGCCTTCGGCGCTGACATAGAAGCGCCCAGCGAGAGTTTGCTGCTCGAAGCGCTGGAAACCGGGCAGTTGCCAATTATCGCCGCGTGTCGCAGTGGAATTTGTGGTTCGTGCAAGTGCCGAGTCACCTCGGGAACAGTGCGCAGCCACAGTCAGGAAACGTTGAGTGCTGACGAAATAGAGCAGGGCTATGTGCTGGCCTGTTCAACAGTGCTGGAATCCGATGTAGAAATCGCTCTGAATTAGCTGAGGGCCAGTGACAGCTGGCCTTCACTCTCTTGCGCATTACCTGCCAGATAGTCAACAAATTCACGCGCAGGCAGAGGTTTCGAATAGAGATAACCCTGAATGTAATCCACCCCAAGTTCACGCAAAATGTCGAGCTGTTCCTGAGTTTCAACGCCCTCCACGATCACCTGCATATCTAAGCTCTGCGCGAGTTGTAGCATCGACATCAACAAGTTGTTGAGATGTGGCTCATGCCCCAGATTCTTCACGAATACCCGGTCAATTTTTAATGTATCGAAGTGGAATTGACGCACAAAGTTGAGACCCGAATAACCGGTACCGAAATCGTCTACTAACAAACGGATGCCAGCCTGGCTGAGTAGTTGAAAATTACGCTCAACCATGTTCAGCTCATGGTCGGTAAAATCGCCGTTTTCGGTGATCTCAAACGCGATGTGCTGGGCAAACTTCGAGTTGGTCATTACCCGCTCCACCATGCGATAGGTAAAGGCGACATCGCACATCAGGCTACGGTCGATGTTGACACTGACGTATTTTCCCTGCATCAGATTCGGGTTGCGTTCAATCAACTTCAGCGCTTTCTCAATCACAAAGTCAGTCAGTTGTTCGATAAATCCGAGGCGCTCGGCGAGCGGAATAAAAATCGTTGGCGGGATCTGCCCTTGCGTCGGATGATTCCAGCGTAATAACGCTTCGCAACCAGTTACCTTCTGCGTTGAAGCCTGAATAATAGGCTGAAAATGAACACTAAACTGTTTGTCTTTCAGTGCATGTAATATTGAGCTTTCCAGGCTTTGTTTCTGTATCACTTTTTTGCGTTTATACAGATATACCGAATCAACTTGAAGATGCTGGCTTGAGAACCTGAAAATTATCATTAA
>ERZ1673961.454-NODE-454-length-16717-cov-6.665166_pt1 | contig 16717 bp, 15 predicted proteins | sample MGYA00580189_ERZ1673961 | MGnify/ENA primary metagenome ERZ1673961 (study PRJEB41334, sample SAMN05608105) | rock metagenome | biome: terrestrial subsurface; feature: shale formation; material: shale | place: USA: Pennsylvania ... | reverse complement strand
AAAAGACGCTGGGTGTTGTTGTCGGGTTGAGCCTTGTTTGTTCAATCATCGTATCAACAGCAGCAGTAGGTCTACGCGATAAGCAAAAAGCTAACGCTGTACTAGATAAGCAATCTAAGATCGTTGAAGTTGCGGGCATTGATGCTTCAGGTAAGAAAGTGCCTGAGCTATTTGCACAATACATTGAACCACGTCTGGTTGACTTTAATACTGGTGACTTTGTAGAAGGTAACGCTGCAACTTACGATCAGCGTAAAGCTGCAAAAGATCCTGCTGAGTCTATCAAGCTATCTGCTGAAGATGACAAAGCGAAGATCATTCGTCGTGCTAATACGGGTGTTGTATACCTAGTTAAAGACGGCGACGCAGTATCTAAAGTTATCATTCCGGTTCACGGTAATGGTCTTTGGTCTATGATGTACGCATTTGTTGCTGTTGAAACAGATGGCAACACAGTATCTGGTATCACTTACTACGAGCAGGGTGAAACTCCTGGACTTGGTGGTGAAGTTGAGAACCCAAGCTGGCGCGCACAATTCGTAGGCAAGAAACTGTTTGACGAAAACCACAAACCAGCTATCAAGGTTGTTAAAGGTGGTGCGCCAGCAGGTTCTGAGCACGGTGTTGACGGCCTGTCAGGTGCGACACTAACTAGTAACGGTGTTCAACACACATTTGACTTCTGGTTAGGTGACATGGGCTTTGGTCCATTCCTAGCAAAAGTTCGTGACGGAGGTCTGAACTAATGTCTAGTGCACAAAATGTTAAAAAGAGCATTCTAGCGCCAGTATTGGACAACAACCCAATCGCGCTACAGGTTCTTGGTGTATGTTCTGCTCTGGCAGTAACAACTAAACTAGAAACTGCGTTTGTTATGACGCTGGCAGTAACGTTTGTAACTGCTTTGTCTAACTTCTCAGTGTCTCTAATCCGTAACCACATTCCTAACAGCGTACGTATCATCGTTCAGATGGCTATCATCGCATCGCTAGTAATCGTGGTAGACCAGGTGCTAAAAGCTTACCTTTACGATATCTCTAAACAGCTATCAGTATTCGTAGGTCTTATCATCACGAACTGTATCGTAATGGGTCGTGCTGAAGCATTCGCAATGAAATCTGCGCCAATCCCATCTCTTATCGATGGTATCGGTAACGGTCTTGGTTACGGTTTCGTTCTTATCACTGTTGGTTTCTTCCGTGAGCTATTCGGCTCGGGCAAACTATTTGGTATGGAAATCCTACCTCTAGTGAGCAACGGTGGTTGGTATCAGCCAAACGGCCTGATGCTTCTAGCGCCATCAGCATTCTTCCTAATCGGCTTCCTAATCTGGGCAATCCGTATTCTGAAACCAGAACAAGTAGAAGCGAAGGAGTAAGGACGTCATGGAACATTACATTAGTCTGTTAGTTAAATCGATTTTCATCGAAAACATGGCTTTGTCTTTCTTCTTAGGTATGTGTACGTTTCTTGCGGTATCTAAGAAAGTTAAGACCTCTTTTGGTCTAGGTGTTGCGGTTGTAGTAGTACTTACTATCGCTGTTCCAGTAAACAACCTTGTTTACAACCTAGTATTGAGAGAAAACGCTTTAGTTGAAGGTGTCGATCTTAGCTTCCTAAACTTCATCACCTTTATCGGTGTAATCGCTGCACTTGTACAGATCCTAGAAATGGTTCTAGACCGTTTCTTCCCACCTCTGTACAACGCGCTAGGCATCTTCCTACCGTTGATCACAGTAAACTGTGCGATCTTCGGTGGTGTATCTTTCATGGTACAACGTGACTACAACTTTGCTGAATCTGTCGTGTACGGTTTCGGTTCAGGTTTAGGCTGGATGCTGGCTATCGTCGCTCTTGCAGGTATCCGTGAGAAAATGAAGTATTCTGACGTGCCTCCGGGTCTGCGTGGTCTAGGTATTACCTTCATCACTGCTGGCTTAATGGCGCTGGGCTTTATGTCTTTCTCTGGTGTTCAACTGTAAGTCGGGTAAACCGCAACAATAAAGGAATAGTCAATGGACATTATTCTTGGTGTAGTGATGTTTACTCTGATTGTTCTGGCTCTAGTGCTGGTGATTCTGTTCGCCAAATCTAAGCTGGTACCAACAGGTGACATTACAATCTCTATCAATGGCGATCCTGAAAAATCGATCGTGACACAGCCTGGCGGTAAACTGCTGAGTGCACTGGCTGGTGCTGGCGTATTCGTATCGTCAGCGTGTGGTGGTGGTGGCTCTTGTGGTCAGTGCCGCGTAAAAATCAAATCTGGCGGTGGCGACATTCTGCCTACCGAGCTTGACCATATTACTAAAGGTGAAGCACGTGAAGGTGAGCGTCTGGCTTGTCAGGTTGCAGTGAAGAACGACCTGGATCTTGAACTTCCAGAGGAAATCTTCGGCGTTAAGAAGTGGGAATGTACCGTTATCTCTAACGATAACAAAGCGACATTCATCAAAGAGCTTAAGCTGCAGATTCCAGATGGTGAGTCAGTACCATTCCGTGCGGGTGGTTACATTCAGATCGAAGCGCCTGCACACACTGTTAAGTATGCAGATTACGATGTACCGGAAAAATTCCGCGGTGACTGGGACAAGTTCAACCTGTTCCGTTACGTATCTAAAGTTGATGAGCCGATTATCCGTGCTTACTCAATGGCGAACTACCCGGAAGAATTTGGCATCATCATGCTGAACGTACGTATCGCGACTCCGCCACCAAACAACCCAGAAGTTGCACCGGGTCAGATGTCTTCTTACATCTGGTCTCTGAAAGCCGGTGACAAATGTACAATTTCTGGTCCATTTGGTGAGTTCTTCGCGAAAGACACTGATGCAGAAATGGTCTTCATCGGTGGTGGTGCAGGTATGGCACCAATGCGTTCACACATTTTTGACCAGCTGAAACGTCTGAAGTCTAAACGTAAGATGTCGTTCTGGTACGGTGCGCGTTCTAAACGTGAAATGTTCTACGTAGAAGATTTCGACGGCCTGGCGGCTGAGAACGATAACTTCGTGTGGCACTGTGCACTGTCTGATCCTCAACCAGAGGACAACTGGAACGGTTACACTGGCTTCATCCACAACGTATTGTACGAAAACTATCTGAAGGACCATGAAGCGCCTGAAGATTGTGAATACTACATGTGTGGTCCACCGATGATGAACGCAGCCGTGATCGGTATGCTGAAAGATCTTGGTGTTGAAGACGAAAACATCCTGTTGGATGACTTCGGTGGTTAATCCACGATAATTTGCTAAATCCATGGCTGGCTCGTTAGAGTCAGCCATTCTTTTTTCAAGTGAGTCAGAGTAGCTATAGGTAAATAAGGCGAGGAGCCTTCCAGCCGTCAGGATTCGGATTTTCCTATATCTATTTACATTATCTGAGGAGTAAACAAGTGAAAACTTGGCTTGTTGCGTTAGCTTCTTTATTGCTGCTGGCAGGTTGTGAACAACCGCCACAGCAAGTGCATTTAAGTGGCCCGACGATGGGTACCAGCTACAACATCAAATATCTTCAACAAGACGGTTTGCCGTCGTCTGATGATCTGCATAAGGAGATCGACCGTTTACTGGAAGAGGTGAACGATCAGATGTCGACTTACCGCAAAGATTCAGAGCTGAGTCGTTTCAACCAGTATCAAGGTATTGACCCATTTGAAGTGTCGAACCAAACCGCGACCGTAGTGAAAGAGGCGATTCGCCTCAATGGTCTGACAGAGGGTGCGCTTGATGTCACCGTTGGCCCGCTGGTGAATCTGTGGGGCTTTGGTCCGGAAGCGCGCCCTGAAGTGGTGCCGACGGATGCAGAACTCGCTGAGCGTAAAGCCAACACTGGTATTCATCACCTGAGTGTTGATGGCAACAAACTGAGCAAAGACCTGCCGCATCTGTATGTGGACCTGTCGACGATCGCTAAAGGCTGGGGCGTCGATGTGGTCGCGAATTACATCGAATCTCAGGGCATTCACAACTACATGGTGGAAGTGGGCGGCGAGATTCGCCTGAAAGGTCTGAATCGTGATGGCGTACCGTGGCGTATTGCGGTTGAGAAACCGACCGTAGACGAGCGCAGCATTCAGGAAATTATTGAACCGGGTGACATGGCGATTGCTACTTCTGGTGATTACCGCAACTACTTTGAGCGTGATGGTGTTCGTTATTCGCACATTATTAACCCTCAGACTGGGCGTCCAATCCATAACCGTGTAGTATCGGTGACTGTACTGGATAAATCGTGCATGACAGCCGATGGCCTGGCGACAGGACTGATGGTGTTGGGTGACGAAAAAGGGATTGAGATTGCGGAGCAGAATCATATTCCGGTGTTCATGATTGTGAAAACCGACGACGGATTCAAAGAAATCGCATCAAGTGCGTTTAAGCCGTATCTCAACCGATAATTAACTGAGTGAGCTTGGAATTATGAATACCTTTCTGATTACCTTTGGGGTGTTTCTGGCGGTGATTGCTGCGATGGCAGTGGGTTATATCTTCCAGAAGAAAGTGGTCAAAGGCAGCTGTGGCGGCTTGGGTGCGGTTGGCATCGAAAAAGTATGTAACTGCCCGGAACCGTGTGACGCGCGCAAAAAACGTGAAGCACGAGAAGCGGCGCGTGCAGAGCGTATTGCTGCGTGGGAAAAAGACCGCATCGCGTAATATTCCAATTCGGATTTGCATAACCCAGCTTCGGCTGGGTTATTTTTTTCCAGCCAGTTAGGGCAGCCCGTAAAGCTCAGGCACTATACTCAAAGCATAGTTGCGGCATCAGGAGGCATTATGGAACTTCATCAACATGGTATGGCTGAACTGTTTGATCAGTTGGGGCTGGGCAGTTCATCGCACGAAATCGAACATTTTATTGCATCGCATCGTCATCACCGTGATACCACACCGCTGCATAAAGCCAGCTTCTGGACAGATGCGCAGGCCAGTTTTTTGCGTCAGGCCATTGAAGAAGATGCAGACTGGGCAGAGCTGGTGGATCAGCTGGATGTCATGCTGCGTAAATAGCAGGCTGTCATCTGCCTTTGCAAACGGTCCTATCGCTTATATACTGTTTTTTTAAACAGTGGTTGAGTGAGTGGGCAATGTCAGAGCGGATCAGAAAGATTATCCATATTGATATGGACTGCTTTTACGCGGCCGTTGAGATGCGTGACAACCCGGAGTATCGAGGTCGGCCTATGGCAGTCGGCGGCCATGAAAAACAGCGTGGCGTGCTCAGTACCTGTAACTACGAAGCGCGAAAGTTTGGTATTCGTTCAGCGATGCCGACCGCGCAAGCGATCAAATTATGTCCGGGACTGCTGGTTGTGCCGGGGCGTATGTCAGTCTACAAGTCCGTTTCGCGTGAGATTCACGCCATTTTTCAGCGCTACACCGATATTATCGAACCGTTGTCCCTGGACGAAGCCTTTCTCGATGTTACTGAGGCTACCGCCTGTCATGGCAGCGCGACACTGATTGCGGAAGCCATTCGACGTGACATCTGGAATGAACTGCAACTGACGGCGTCTGCGGGCGTTGCGCCGGTCAAGTTTCTGGCCAAAGTGGCCTCCGACATCAATAAACCCAATGGTCTGTGTGTGGTGACGCCGGATGAAGTGCAGAGCGTGGTCGACAAACTACCGCTGGGGAAAATTCCCGGGGTCGGTAAAGTGAGTCTGGAGAAGCTCAATCAGGCAGGCTTTTTTCTGTGTGAGGACATTAAGAACAGTGACTATCGAGAACTGCTGCGCCGCTTTGGCCGATTAGGGGCATCATTGTGGAAGAAGAGTCAGGGCATTGATAATCGCGAAGTGATTACGGAGCGTGAACGCAAATCGGTCGGAGTTGAGCGTACGTTCAGTGAAAATATCTCAACTTACGAAGAGTGTTGGCAGGTTATCGAACAACGTTTGTATCCCGAGTTGGATGAGCGATTAACCCGGGCGTCACCGGAGCGGGCAATCATCAAACAGGGTATCAAAGTCAAGTTTGCTGATTTTCAGCAAACCACCATTGAACATATTCACCCTGAGTTGGAACTGGAAGACTTCAAAACCTTGTTGGCAGAAGTGCTGAAACGCCAGAAAGGACGTGAGATTCGCTTGCTTGGCCTCAACGTGATGCTTAAGCCAGAGGAGCAGATTCGTCAGCTGAGCTTTTTTTAAACGCTTGCGATCTGACGATTCTGCCCCTATTCTGCGCATCAGCCAGCTAAATGGTCGATGGCGAATCAATAACTGACAAGCCGTTAACTTAGCGAGACGCAGTTTTGGGTATGGTTAGCCTCGTCCTGTACTAACAACATGATATCAATGCAGAGTGTCCTCTAATGGGCGGTAGCGGCACTTATCGAACTCAACGCTTGGCCAATTGCGCCCACTTTGTTTGGAGAGAGCTCAATGTCACAGACCGGAATGATGATGAAAAAACTAGTTTTAGTAACCTCTTTACTGTGTAGTACCTCATTATGGGCGGCACAATGCCAACAGGTGGACGTGAAGAACGAAATTCATCTCAGTGGCTCGAATGTGGAAATTCATGCTGCTAACGGACAAACTGCCGTGATGGATCAGAATAACAACCTCTATCTGTCTGGTGAAAAGCAATCTCTGACGCCTCAACAGCAACAAGCTGTAGAGTCGTACCGTGAGAGTCTGGCGAATGCTTTACCGAAAGCGCGTCAGGTAGCCAGTGATGGTTTGGCAATGGCAAACGATATTCTAGATGATGTGGCTGCCAGTATTGATTCGCCTCAGGCATTTGACAGCGTGAAGCAGAACCTGAAAGCGTTTGTGGCGGATATCGAAGCCCGCTATAACAAGAACGGCGACTGGGTGCTGCCTGCAGATACGTTTGAATCGATGAGCCAACAATGGCAGCAGGATTTTGATAAAGCTCGCGCCCTGTTTACCCAGGAGTTCCTGACGGGGGCGTTTGATGCGATTGCCACCAAGATGAAAGAAGACGGCGGTATCAATCTGACCGAATTGGGCAATACCATGGCTGACCTCAAGACTCGCTTGGAAGAGCGCTTCAATGAACACTCGCAAACCATTGAGAAAGAGCGCCGGGAATTATGCGATTCGCTGGACGACGTGGTTGAACAAGAACAGAAACTCCATCAAAAAATTCCTGAACTTAAGAACTATCAAGTTTTTACCATCTAAACTGAAAAGAGCGCTTCGGCGCTCTTTTTCATCGTCCTGAACAATTAGCAAAGGTGCCATGACTCTCTCCAATATCAGTTTACGTTCGTTAACTGCGCTGACTGCACTGGCGGTGGTTGCCTGCTTTGTGGCTTTTTATCTCGCCTTCAAATACTTCTGGTCGTTTGACCGTGAGCTTGAGCACGCACGCCAGTTGCAACTGGCCGAGACTAAGCGCGTGGAAACCATCATTGCGCTGGAGAAGCAGGAAATGGGCGCTTCCATGGCTGACTACGCGGCCTGGAATGATATGGCGGATTACATTGCCCATCCCAATCCGGAATTCATCGACGACAGCATCGGTATTCATGCATTTCAGTCGAAAGCTCTGGATGGCATTTTTATTTTTACCCCGCAGGAAAAGTTGGTGTGGGGTATGAAGTATGATTTTGAGCAGAGTAGAGTGGGTGATTACCAACCCTTCGTCCCTTACTTTCCGATTATATTGAGTGAGCCGAAACGGTCCCGCAGCGATTATGTGGAAGCGTCGGTGCGTTTTGTTGTGGTGGGGCAGGAGCCGTATCTGGCCGCGACCTCGCGCGTGTGTAACAGCGAAGGTTCGGGCTGTGATAAAGGTTATCTGATTTTCGTCAAGAAAGTGCGCAGCCAGTTCGCCAGCGTCATTGAACAGGCCACCGGTATCGATATTGATGTGTTGAGCCGTGCGCCGTTCGCACCAATGCCCAAACCCGAACCCAATATCAGCTATCTGGAAAAGCTCGATTTCAGCGGTCACTCCAGCGTACTTATCAAACTGGTGCACAAAGTTAAGCTGCCGACTTTTATTCGAACGGATGAAATTGTCGCCTTGATGACGTTTTCAGTGCTGATGTATTTCATCAATCTGCTGGTGGTCGATTCGCTGGTCCGTCCTATCACGGATGCCAACCGAGTGTTGGAACGATTCAAACTTTCAGGTGGTAAAATCCCGGATGAACATTTTTTTGTTTCACGGGAAATGAAAGCGTTCGCCCGGACCATCAACCAGATTTTTTCCGAGCTGGAGCAAAGCCGGGAGGAGCTGCGCTGGCAGTCTGAACACGATCCACTGACCCGTATTTCCAATCGGCGTAAACTGGAAAATGAGCTCACCAGTTTCATTGTGGAGCAGCAATATCCTTGGATCGTGCTGTATCTGATCGATGTGGATTATTTCAAACTTTACAATGATCACTATGGCCATCTCGAAGGCGATCGCGCGCTAAAACGAGTGGCAAACGCACTTGAGCAGATCTCTTTTGCCGGAGCGAAGGTCGTGGCACGCTTTGGGGGCGAAGAGTTTTGTGTAGTGCTGGCGAGCGACAACGAACTGGATCCGCATCAGTTCGCATTACAGATGATGAGCTATGTCGATCAGTTGGCGATTGAGCATAGCGTCTCGCCACTCAAACCAACCCTGTCGATCAGTATCGGCGGAGTAAGGGCGTGTAAACCGGGTCGAGAAACCTATCAGTTACTGTTTCACGAGGCGGATCAAGCCTTGTATCAGGCCAAAGAGCTGGGACGAGCTCAGTACGTGATTACCGAATTTTGTTCAAAATATGAACATAACAACCATGTAAATTAACATTTACGATATAACTTCCCGTCATTCTCGTGTTTATCCGGCAAACCATCCTATTACTCATTGAGTATTTTGTTGGTTTGTATTAGTGTACTAGCCAACTAGTTTGATGATATGTGTGAGTGGTAATGGCACAGAATAATACCCGTGAAACTTTTGGCTCTCGCCTTGGGTTCATTTTAGCCGCAGCAGGCGCGGCAGTTGGCCTTGGTAACATCTGGGGCTTTCCGACACAGGCGGCCAGCAATGGTGGTGGCGCGTTCTTGTTGGTCTATCTGGTTCTGATTTTCGTCGTCGCTTTCCCGATGCTGGTTGTCGAAATGGCCATTGGCCGTTATGGTCAGGCTAACCCGGTCGATAGTATGCGTTCTCTGACGGGCAATGCGTTTGCCAAACGTATCGGAGGTCTGGTGGGCTGGATTGGTCTGAGTGTACCGAGTGCCGTACTGGCGTTTTATAGCATTGTGGGTGGCTGGATCATCTGTTTCATGCTGGGTGCAGTGACGGATATCATCGGTCTGGAAAGCGCCACAGCGTGGTTAAAAGGCTTTTCGGTAGAACGTAACCTTCTTGGTACTCTCATTTTTTACGTTCTGACTATTCTGATTGTGCAAGGTGGCGTTAAGCAGGGGATCGAAAAATGGTCGACACGGCTGATGCCTGCGCTGTTTGTGCTGTTCGGAGTCTTGTTCATCTATATCATGATGCAGCAAGGTGCGATGGAAGGGCTGCAGCATTATCTGGTACCGGATTTTGAGAAAGTCTGGGATCGCAAACTGATTCTGGCGGCTATGGGGCAGGGATTCTTCTCTCTGACCATTGGTGGCTGTTCGATGCTTATTTATGGTTCATACCTGAGTAAGAAAGAGAACCTGCCAAAGATGGCGATGAATGTAACTTTGGTCGATACCGGTGTGGCGTTTATTGCGGGTCTGGTGGTGATGCCAGCGATGTTTGTCGCGATGCACAAAGGCGTACAAATTTATGCGGAAGATGGTTCACTGCTCAGCTCCGATACCTTGGTATTTACAGTTCTGCCGCTAATGTTTGATAGCCTTGGGCTGTTTGGCCAGCTGTTTTCGATTGTCTTTTTCCTGCTGCTGACGATTGCTGCGCTGACGTCGTCGATTTCGATGTTGGAGTGCCCGGTGGCTCTGGTCGGCGAGCGCTTTAATACCAAACGTACGCCAACCAGTTGGGTATTGGGTGGGATAATTGCACTGTTCAGCGTGGTGATTGTTTACAACTTCGGAGCACTGTTTGGCTTGGTAGCAACAACGGCAACGCAGTATCTGCAACCTACCGCCGCACTGATGTTCTGTCTGTTCGGTGGCTGGGTATGGAACCGCAACGCTAAGTTTAAAGAGCTGGAGCAGGGCTTCCCAGAATTTACGCAAAGCCTGTTTGGTAAAATCTGGCCTTGGTATGTACGCTTTGTGTGTCCATTGCTGGTGGCCGCGGTTATCTGGGCTTCATTTGGTTAAGCTCTGGTAACAGCAATAAAAAAGCCCCCGTTGATCGGGGGCTTTTTGCTATCTCGGATCCATCAGGCTGGTGACGGTGGCATCAACTGACCAGTGGTCAGTGGTTCCAAATCGGTGTCGATAACTTCCTCAATAAAGTCGCCCACCACTTGTTCCACCATATCATCACGCTGGCTGAAGTAGGCCAGATGGAACACGGCATCGCCTTCGTTTACCAGTGGCAGCGTTTGCTGGCCAATTACGATGCCGCCTTTGTTGGCTTTGATTTCCACTTCGACGTTACCCAGTGGCGAGTTGATGTAAGCCAGGACCTGACCACGTTCAACGCGGTCGCCAAGTGAGACGACGGTGCGCAAGATACCATCGGCTTCGGCACGCAGCCAACTGGTGGATTTTGCAATCACCGATGTTGGTAGCTTTTTCCGGCTGACACGCATCATGCCGATCGCCTGCATCACGCGTTTAATACCGACGATGCCGGCGCTGATGGCAATCGGTTCAAAGCGCAACGCTTCACCCGCCTCGTAAGTCAGGACCGTAATCCCCGATTTTTCCGCCTCACTGCGCAGCGAGCCGTTACGCAGCGGCGAATCCAGGATCACGGGCGTAGCAAATGCCTGAGCAACACGCAGCGTTTCCGGGTTACTCAGGTCGGCGCGAACCTGTGGCAGGTTAGTGCGATGAATCGCGCCAGTGTGCAGATCGATGATGTAATCACAGTTGAGGGCTACCTGAGAGAAGAAGGTGTGCGCCATGCGCGAGGCGAGCGAACCTTTCTCACTGCCGGGAAAGCAGCGGTTGAGATCGCGGCGGTCCGGCAGATAACGGGATTTATGAATAAAGCCGAATACGTTGACGATCGGGACCGTGATCAGGGTACCTTTAAGCTTTTTCGGATCGATGAGGTTGATGAGCTGGCGAACAATTTCGACGCCGTTGAGCTCGTCACCGTGGATAGCGGCGTTGACCATCAGCACTGGGCCAGGGGCCGAGCCATGAATGATTTCAACGGGAATAGAAAGCGGTGAGTGGGTGTAGAGTTTGGCTGCTTCCAGCTCTATGACTTTTTTGCTTCCTGGGGGAATGGACTCCCCCAGAAACTGATACGGTTTATTCTTGCTATTAACCTTTGCCACGGGTTCGGGTCCTTTTACTGGCCGCATTCTTCTCAATAAATTCGACAATCAATCCTGCGATGTCTTTACCGGTCGCTGCTTCGATGCCTTCCAGACCCGGTGAGGAGTTTACTTCCATCACCAGTGGACCACGATCTGAGCGCAGCAGGTCAACCCCCGCGACATTCAGGCCCATTGCTTTGGCGGCTTCGATTGCGGTTTTGCGTTCTTGTGGAGTAATTTTTACCAGCGATGCGGTACCGCCACGGTGAAGGTTGGAACGGAATTCCCCTTCAGCGCCCTGACGTTTCATCGCGGCAATCACTTTATCACCAATCACAAAACAACGGATGTCTGCGCCACCGGCTTCTTTAATGTATTCCTGAACCATGATGTTGGCTTTCAGGCCCATAAAGGCTTCGATAACACTTTCCGCTGCTTTGCGGGTTTCCGCTAACACTACACCGATGCCTTGGGTGCCTTCAAGCAGTTTAATCACCACCGGAGCACCGCCCACCATGTCGAGTAAGTCTTTGACATCATCAGGTTTGCTGGCAAAACCGGTGATCGGCATACCAATGCCTTTGCGTGATAGCAGTTGCATCGAACGCAGCTTGTCACGCGAACGGCTGATGGCGACCGATTCGTTGGCTGGGTACACGCCCATCATCTCGAACTGACGCAGAACCGCCGTACCGTAGAAGGTCACTGATGCACCGATACGAGGAATCACGGCATCAAAGCCCGCAAGTTCTTCACCTTTGAAGTGAATCTCGGGCTTATCTGAATTGATATTCATATAGCAGCGTAATGCATCGATCACTTTAACTTCGTGCCCGCGTTGCTTACATGCTTCAATCAATCGCTTGGTTGAATACAACGAAGAATTACGCGACAGAATACCAATTTTCATTATCTAGGCTCCTCGAAAGGGATTAAAAACGACTCAGTTGGGTCGACAACAATTCTGTGGTGCATGGCAGTGCGGCCTAACAGCATGCGAAACGCCATGTTTTCCCTGTTGGTGAGCGTGATCTCTGCTGACCAGGTTTCGCTGCCGAGAGAGAGGTCTGATTTGATCACAAATCGCGTCTCTTCGTGGCCACCGGAATCGCGGACCGTACGCTCGTCCACCACTTCTGCTTCACACACAGTGACTTTATCTACATTATGTTGCAAGGGATGGATCCAAAAACGAACCCAAAGAGCCTCTTCTTTGGTAAAGCTCTCTACCTTGAATGCGTGCAAGCAAGACGTTCGGGCTCCGGTATCGATTTTTGCATTAATTTTATCAATACCTAACCCTGGAAGGCTGAGTGTTTCTCGCCATCCGACAATCATTTTTTCTTTCATCGCAATTTCATTAGTTTGAGAATTTCAGATACTGCTCAGGAATTTACCCGAAAGAGTTGGGCTTAAGCAGCATCCCCGATACAACTTCATAATGGAGTTATCGCTTGAATAGAGTTTGGTGAATAACTCTGGGAACTTCAAGGACGCGAACTCTAGCAGCGAACAATAAATTCAATCTAATGAATTAAATTTTTCGTGTCGACAAAAATTATTGATAGTTTAGCAAAACAAAGCCGGGGTGTGGCCCCGGCTTTTTGATTACGCTTTAGCCGGAATATTTTCCAGCAAAGCAATCATTTGCTCCCAGAACAGACCGACCGTGTCGATCTTCACTTTCTCATCCGGAGAGTGCGGAAACTTGATGGTTGGGCCGAACGAAACCATGTCCATTTCTGGGTATGGCTTCTTAAACAGACCACATTCAAGGCCTGCGTGGATCACCATGATATTTGGTTTATGACCGTAAATGCCTTCATACATATCGCGGAAGATGTGCATGATTTCTGAATCGGCATCCGGTTTCCAGCCCGGGTAAGCACCAGAAAACACAATATCCGCGCCTGCCAGTTCTGCAACAGACGTCAGCATGCTTTCCACTTGGCTGCGGCCAGAGTCGATCAGTGAACGAATCAGACACAACACTTTAATCTGCTGTTCGTCTGTGGTGATCACACCCACGTTCAGGGAGGTTTCTACCACACCTTCGATGTCATCACTCATGCGGATCACGCCGTTCGGGCAAGCATTCAGTGCCGCAATAACGCGTTGCTGATCTGCCAGTGCAAAGACGCCCAGAGCCGCTTCTTTCGCTTCGTTGAACGTCACCAGATTGGTTTCCACGCGGCCAAGTTCGGCTTTCAGCAACTCTGTGTAAGTGGTGAACAGTTCATCGAGTTTGGTTTGATTGTCGGCAGGAATCGCCACGGTGACGAATGCTTCACGCGGGATCGCGTTGCGCAGGCTGCCGCCGCGGAATTCAATCAGACGCAGATCCAGCTCTTGCGCATGGCCCGCCAGGAAACGCGCAATCAGCTTGTTGGCGTTGCCACGACCAGTGTGAATGTCACAACCTGAGTGGCCACCTTTGAGCCCTTTCAGGGTCAGTTGACGAGTCACGTAACCCGCTGGCAGTGCTTCGCGCTGAATATCAAAGGTTAATGCACCGTCCACGCCGCCAGCGCAGCCCATGTAGACTTCGCCTTCCTGTTCAGAGTCGGTGTTTAGCAGGATTTCACCTTCCAGCCAGCCGGCTTCCAAGCCGAATGCGCCCGTCATGCCCGCTTCTTCATCGATGGTCAGCAGTACTTCGAGTGGACCGTGCTTGATCTCTGTGGATGCCAGTACCGCCAGACAGGTTGCCATGCCGATGCCGTTGTCTGCGCCCAGAGTGGTGCCTTTTGCGGTGACCCATTCGCCATCAATGTATGGCTGAATCGGATCTTTAGCGAAGTCATGATCTGTGTCTTCATTCTTTTGTGGAACCATATCGATGTGCGCTTGCAGCACGACCGCTTTTTTATGTTCCATACCCGGGGTAGCTGGTTTTTTGATGAAAACGTTGCCGGTTGGATCGCGGCGAACATCCAGCCCTTGTTCTTTGGCCCAGCCAATAATGTATTGCGCCAGTGCTTCTTCGTGTTTTGAAGGGTGTGGAATTGAGCAAATCTTATCGAAAAACTGCCACACAGGGGCAGGTGATAACTTGCTGATTTCAGAATGGAATTCAGACACAGATAACTCCTTTTGTGTAATATTTCCCGATCATTGATAGGTGTTTGACGCTATTTTTAGAGAAATAGACTGTGATCGGACTATGACATAGTGACGGTCAACAGCATACCATTATGCGCAAGTGGGGAGTAGCGCATTTACGGATCAATAGTTTTCCATTTATCACACTTTGAGGATCATCGTGGTAACCTTGTTCACACTAAATGCAATCAATTGCGCCTTATTGGTAATTTTATTAAAAAACAAGCTGAGTTTTTTGTAATTTAATTACCAAATTAACCTAACATGGATCAATTAATTGGATTTATGTGATTTTTATCACCAAAAGTATTGTAATAAAATTTCTTGGTGGTATATTTGTAACCAACTTCGAAAGCGAAGACAAAATGCTCAAAGGATGAGTCCGATTTATCGCCTCCAGGGAACCGAGAAATCAATCAAGAATGTATGGTTTTAATGGTGATAGTTATGAATAAAGGTTTATCTTCTGTAATGTTCTGGAAAAACAAATCTGTGTTTACCGGCAGCTTTACATACCCGTCAAGCTTTGGCTACTAAGCGATAGCTTGCAACTTGAACAGTTTTGTTCACCCCTATATTGGAATTTATTTTTAATCAAATTTGGTTAATATGATTCACCGCCACCTGTATTCAGGTGGCGTTTTTTTATCTCTGCGATCCGGAAAAACCACCAATCAGCGAACGATCCGCGCCTCGCCGATAAAGTATCCTTCTTCATCAAAACGTTTGATCTCGCCCTGTTCACTGACGATCGTGATGTAACGAATGTCGGAAAACTGCCAGTTACGCCACTGATAGACAAACTTGTCATTCTCAACCCACCAGTAACCTTCATCCACGTCGTTAGGACGATCGGAAATGCCGATCAGCTTGCCGTCGGCCTGCAGAGTAATCCGGTAGGGAATGTTAAAGCAGTCTTTGGTCAGGAGTGTCTGATTGGTAAACAATGCGCGGATTTGTTGCCCGTTGAGCGGGACGGATTCACAATCCTCTAGCCGTTCATTAGGCAGTACCTGCTTGGCGATACGCGCCAGTTGCTTGATGCCTTCACGAATGTTTTCGGTACGAATCGACTGGAAGCTGAGCCGAAAACTGTTGTTCTTGTGATCGCAGCAGTAGTACTTGGCGCCATTGTTGATCAGGATGCCTTGCTCTTCTGCCAGCCGTTCAAAACGCTCGGCATCAAAACCCTGTTTGTATTCGATCCAAAATGCGGTGCCTGCCAGCGAAGCGACGGCGCCGGATTGCGGAAAGTAATAGTTCATCGCTTTTTCCATTGTCAGCCACTTATCGCGGTAGCGCTTGAGAAGCTTTTGCGCCAACACATCGTAATAGCCAAGGCTGAGAAACAGTGCCAGCGTCTGGCAGTTGCTTTTCGGCGGCAGGCTGTGGGTGCGCACCTGAAGCGATTTGATTTGTGCGATGAGCGGTTCGGCGGCAACGATAAAACCGATACGCAGTCCCGGTGCGATGCTCGAGGTAAAACTGGAGATATAAATGATGCGCTCGCTGTGATATTCGCAGCGCAGTGGCGGGCAACTATCCTCAATAAAGCTGACGTCGTGTTCAAAGTCATCTTCGATGACCAGAAAATCGTGCTGCTCGGCCATGGCCATCAGCGCTTTGCGCCGCTCCGATGACATGCGCACCGTGGTGGGAAATTGGTTGCTCGGCGTGGTGTACACCACATGACACGCCGCCAGCCGCTCGTCCACGACCAATCCCTGGCGGTCGACTTCGATTGGCAGCACGTTGGCACGCCGTGCCTGAAACTGATGCAGTGCTTCCGGATAACCGGGGTTTTCCATCGCGACCGTACTCTGTTTGGAGACCAGCAATTTGGCCAGATAATAGAGGCTATTCTGGCAGCCAAGAGTGATGGCGATATTGTCTTTGGAGACAAAAATACCGCGCTTGGTCAGCACGCGAGTGCGAATTTGTTCAATCAGCTCTTCGTAGTCGTGATCATTGGAAGTCCAGCTGCGATGGTTGCTTTTATTCAGTGACTGAATGCTGCATTTACGCCATTCCGACACCGGAAACAGGTCTTCGTCGACAATGCCGTTGACGAACAAATAAGGGTAGTCGCTGAGATCCTTGACGACGACATCCGAGCGGGTGTGTTCGGTATTCAGGTAGTTAAACCAGTCCAGAGCGCCGCTGCTGGCGGGGGAGGGCGAAGTCGAACTGGTCGCCGGAGCACGGCTAGCGCATTTTAATCCCAGATTCTAAAAGGGTTGAGCGGTAATCATCA
>ERZ1673961.453-NODE-453-length-16737-cov-5.493046_pt1 | contig 16737 bp, 10 predicted proteins | sample MGYA00580189_ERZ1673961 | MGnify/ENA primary metagenome ERZ1673961 (study PRJEB41334, sample SAMN05608105) | rock metagenome | biome: terrestrial subsurface; feature: shale formation; material: shale | place: USA: Pennsylvania ... | reverse complement strand
TTTACCCGATCCCTGTCTGTCAACTTACCTTTCCCCACGCTTCCGCGAAGAACCTAATAAAATGCAGTGGCCAGATCGTTCGGGTTCACCTGAGAGGTGTTATCAAGGTAGCTCGCAACCACACCAATACTTGAGCCTGTATGATTCAAACCACGGGAATCAGTGTGTTTGGAGACATCCAGCCCGACCCAAATCATGCCGTGTTGGCAGGCAAGCGTGACGAAACTGTACAGCGTCTGCTGCTGCTCACCATTGACGCTGCCACCCATGGTCAAACCGCCCGCCAGTTTGTTGCGCCATAACTTGTTGGCGTAACCGTCACTGCTGGTATCCATAAATGCTTTGAACTGAGCGGCGGGTCCACCCATATAGGTTGGGCTAGCGAAGACGATGGCGTCACATGCCTGCAACTGGCGAAACAACACGTCATTCTGGTAACGGCCGATAACGATGTCAGCGGCCTTGATCTCTAACGTGATGCTTTCTACGCCCTGGTGTTGAGCGCCTTCCGCGACGTGTTGAGCCAGCAGGTGAGTCGCACCATCTTGAGAAAAATAAACAATCGCAATGCGTTTCATAGTTGGTCCTAATATTGATGAGTGATTACGCGGGATAATGGTTTCGTTTGGCTGGATCGTCAGAAAAGTACTCAATGAATTCCCACTCCGTCCCGCTCGGGTCAAAAAAATAAACCCGATGGCGATACTCGTTGTTCTCGGATAGTTCATTGAGCTGATACCCCGCTGCCAACAGGCGCTGCTTTACCGCTTCGGCATCGTCGACCACGATACCGACGTGATTGATCCCCACATCCCGGTAAGGAATACGATCCACTTCAGTACGGTTCAGCACTTCCTGTAGCGCGATGTAAGTCTGCTCAGTGCCAATATGGCACCAGCGATAGTCCTGCTTCCCCTGATGGCGAACCTTGAAATCTGGCAGTGCGGTTTGTAGAAACGTAATCGCCTGATCGATATCGGCGACCGTAATGTTGGCGTGTTCGACATAAGCTTGCATAGATGCCTCTATGGTTATTAAGTAAAGTTATTTGTTTATTAAACTAGTTTAAATATCGACTAAGTAAACATAAAACTTTATTTAATTGCTCAGTGATCGTATTTATGTGATCGATGATCTCATTGTGGTGTAGTTTTCGTGCAACAGGGCGAAGTTCGCCTACAAAGTGCCAACCGGAGAAAGAAAGGCTGGGAGCAACTGAAAACAGGAAAGGAATGAGTGGGTAGATATAAAAAAGGCCGCATTGAGCGGCCTGATTAAAACTTAGCGGGTAATGGCAAAGGTGGGCAGTGATAAATGCCAGCGTATCGCGCCAAGGCGAATGATCAGGGTGGATAACACGCCGGAAATAAAAGCGGTTGAACTGTCATATCCCATCATCAGTGCTGTCGTGTGGAACACGCCGCCGATTATGCAGGCCGTTGCGTATACTTCGCTGCGCAGCACCATTGGAATTTCACGGGCCAATACATCACGAATGATCCCGCCGCCACAACCGGTAATGACGCCCATAATGATCGCGATCAGCGATGATTCTTGATAGATGAGCGCTTTTTCAACGCCAATACCGACAAATACCGCCAGACCTATTGCATCACACACAGGTAAGATCCACCAAGCCAGTCGTTTTGGACGACGTACGATCAGCATGGTCAGGATACAAGTGATGAAAATCACCCACAGGTAGGTGGGATCTTTTATCCAGAATACTGGTGTGGCACCGAGTGACATATCGCGAATGGTTCCGCCGCCGATGGCCGTCACGCTGGCCAGTACAATCACGCCAAACGGATCCATTTTCAAACGGCCAGCCAGCAAAACGCCGGAGATGGCAAAAATAGCAGTACCGAACATATCGATCAGATAGAGCAGTGAAGTATCCAAAGTGTGTATCGCTCAGTTAAGTCAGTCAGAGGCAAAATTGGCCGCAAATTGTACGGGATTTTTGTTAAATCTGTTACTTATTTTCGCACTTGATCGAAGTAATGACACACTTGCTCAATCGCTTTCAGCGTACGTGGTGTCGGGCGGTTGAGCCAATCTGAAGTCAGCGCCCACACATGGTTCTGTCTGACGGCGGGCAGTTGCTCTTGCCAACGTTGCCACATGTTGCCGTTTTCAATCGCATGTTCGGAGGTGAAGATCACCTCTGGTTGTGCCAGCAGAACTTGCTCCCGGCCGACTTGCGGATAAGGTGTTGGGCTGTGCTCAAACACGTTTTCTCCGCCACAAAAGCGAAAGACTTCGCTGGGCCAACTGTTTTGCGCGAGCGTAATAATCGGTTTTTCACTCAACTGGTAAAAGTAACGCACAGGCTTGGCTGTAGCGTATTGCTTACGCAGCGTGCTGAGTTGATGGCGAAATGCCTCTGCCGCCTGTTGCCCGACAGATGGATCGTCAGCGTACTGGCTGAGTTGCTCAATATTGGTCGCAATGTCGTCCAGTGTGCGTGTGTTGGAATAGTAAATCGGCAGGCCAAGCTGTTTAAGCTTGTCCAGTTCGCGTGCAGGATTACCTGTGGGCCAAGCGATCACCAGATCAGGTTTAAGGGCGACAATACGTTCGACTTTTACGCCCTGATAATTGGACACCTTTTCGATGCTACGCGCTTGTGGCGGATAGTCGCTGTACTCACTGACCGCGACCAGTTTGTCACCAAGACCGGCAGCAAAAGCCAGCTCAGTAGCGTGTGGTGCAAGACTGACGACGCGTTGTACCGGGGCGGCGGCATAAGAAAAAGTACTGCAGCAAAGCAGAGTGAGCAGCCAAAGGCGCATTTAAACTCCTCGATGAATAACTAGCAACAGCAGGCTTTGTAAAACGATCCAAGCGAAGATTCGCCAAGCCAGCAGGGTATGAACTTGTGACAAATGAATAGCAGACGGTGCAATACGGCCGCCGATTTTGACGCGAACGGCCTTTTGTTCACCGTAAATCGCTGGCCCACCCAGTGATAATTCCAGCTTGTTGCCAACTGCGCACAGCAGCCATCCCGGGCCGGGTAGTGGCCACGAACGACTTTGTTGCAGTGTGTTTTGCAGGGTGTGTACGGCTTGGTTGCCCACGACGATCAAAAGACTGAATAGGCGCAGCGGAACGAATTCAAGCACCGCGACCGCTCGCACTACAGGCAGACCAAACGGTTGAAAACGAGCGCGCGATGGTGACCAAGCGCGGGCCAACTCCACCATAAGGCGATAGATAAATGCGCCAATTCCGCCAAGCAGGGCGTACCAAAACAGCACACAGACAACATTGCGGCCAAAGCCCATAATCACGGTTTCAGCCCCTGCTTTACCAAGGCCCAGCGGCGAGAGGGTAGAGGTGTCGCGGTTGACGTACGGCATTAACAGGCTGCGCGCGAGTTTCTTATCGTCTTTGGCGAGTGCAGAGGCCATACGATTGGCCAACTGTTCCTGACTGCGCCAATCGAGTGCCAGCAGCAGCAGCGCCAGTTCAAACAATTGCGGTTGCCACACCAAAGGCTTGAGCGCCACGCACACCACAACCGTCGGCAAAATCATCAGCAGCCACGCGAGCGTGCCGGATAGCTGACTTTGCGCATAGCTGGCATTGGTATTGACCTTGTCCGCCAGTATTTCGGCAAACTTATGCCATAACGTGACAGGATGCGCGCTGCGTGGGATCGGCAGAATCAGATGAAACAACAGCGCGCCCCACATAACGAGGAGCGCACCGTTGGCATAGAAAGTATGAAAGATCTCGTCCATGAGGAAGTGTCGGTTATTTCAGCAGTTCAACCATCTTGCTCACCATTTCTGATGAGCTTTTCGCTGCCAGCGGCAGAAACTCGTCGAACGACATAGGGGATTCTTTATCGGCAACGTCAGAGATCGCACGTACGACCACAAACGGTACCTGGAACTGGTGACAAGCTTGTGCAATGGCTGATGCTTCCATCTCTACCGCAATCACAGATGGGAAGTGAGCGCGGATAAACGCTTGACGTTCAGCGGTGCAGACAAACGCATCGCCAGTACAAATCAGGCCGCGAACCGCGTGTTTGTCCGCCATCGCTTCCAGCGCTTTTTCCGCCACCGCCATTAGCTGTTCATCGGCTTTGAAGGCAGCTGGCTGGCCAGCCATTTGACCAATCTCGTAACCAAAGGCGGTCACATCGGCATCATGGTGGCGGACTTCGGTAGAAATCACAACATCACCGACATTCAGAGTCGCATCGAAACCGCCCGCAGAGCCCGTGTTTATGACGACATCTGGCTGGTATTCATCCAGCAGGATTGCCGTGCCGATGGCTGCAGCGACTTTACCGATGCCCGATTGCAGCAATACCACGTCAACGCCATGCAGCTGACCGGAATAGTAAGTACAGCCGCCTTTGCTGACTTCCTGACAGTTGTCGAGAGCGTCTTTCAGAATGGCGACTTCTTGTTGCATTGCGCCGATGATGCCAATTTTCATGCAGTATCTCTTTTATGAATTACGAAAAAACAGCGCGGAGTTTACCACGATCCGCGCCGCCTGCGCGAGGTCAGGCTGACGTTATGGTTGGCGCAGCATGCCTGCTTCGGCCAGTTTTTCACGCAGCGATTCTGCGCGGCGGCGGTTAACGCCAAAGTCACTGTACCCGACACGTGATTCCGAGCGAACGATCAGATGGTCATCGGTTAGTTTTAGTTCCAGATCATCGACAAAACGCATGATGCGCGTGGTGCATTCGATGCGCAGATAATTACCGTCTTTATCGGCGGTTTTCGCTCCGGGCAGAGTGAGTGCGACGCGCTCAACCTGCTCTAATGTCACACCCGGGCGCAGAATAAAGGGAGCGAGAGTGAATTTTTCGCGACTCTCCTGAGTTGATACGCAGTTGGGCTTTTCGCCACAAAGTGTGTTGGTGCGGTCGGTCATAGGGGCAATTCCCTGGCTGCAGCCGCTGAGCAGCACCACAGCCATCGATAGGGTTACAGTTCTTAACATCCGTGCTGCCTTGTTGGCGTCAGATTGAGCAGAGGTGGTCAGCATATCGGTTTAATCCTCTGAAATGTCAACACGTTACAACTGGTGACAATTATAGGCCGAAAATGAAAAAAGGATTCATCAACGATGAATCCTTTTGCCAAACAGTGAAGTCAGGTCACGGATTTTACACTTCTAGGTAATCCATGATGCCTTCTGCCGCTTTGCGTCCTTCATCGATGGCGGTCACCACCAGATCTGAGCCACGTACCGCATCGCCACCAGCAAAGATTTTCTCATTGCTGGTCTGGAACTTAAATTCCTGATTGAGCGGCGCCTTAATGCGGCCCCATTGATCCAGCTCGACACCAAACGGTTCCAGCCAGCTCATCTGGTGCGGTTGGAAACCAAACGCCATGATCACGGCATCGGCTTCCAGCACGTGTTCACTGCCTGCGACCGGTTCCGGGCGACGGCGACCGGCGTCATCCGGTTCACCCAATGCAGTTTGCACCACTTTCACGCCCGTCACTTTACCGGATGCATCGACTTCAATACCCAGCGGTTGCAGGTTGAACATGAACTCAACGCCTTCTTCTTTGGCGTTTTTCACTTCACGGCGTGAACCGGGCATGTTCTCTTCGTCTCGGCGGTAAGCACAAATCACGCGTGATGCCCCCTGACGAATCGACGTGCGCACACAGTCCATCGCAGTGTCACCACCACCGAGTACCACGACTTTCTGACCAGCCATGTCGATGAAGTTCTCTTCCGACGGCAGTTCCATCACTTTGTAAGTGTTGGAGATCAAGAATGGCAGAGCATCGTACACGCCTTGCGCATCTTCATTTTCCAGACCCGCACGCATGTATTTGTAGGTGCCAACGCCCAGGAATACCGCATCGTACTCGTCAACCAGCTGTTGCAACTGAACGTCTTTGCCCACTTCGACGTTGAGACGGAATTCGACGCCCATTTCGCTAAACACGCGGCGGCGGTTTTCCATCACGCCTTTTTCCAGTTTGAACGAAGGGATACCGAACGTCAGCAGGCCACCGATTTCAGGATAACGATCGTAAACCACGGGTTTCACACCGTTGCGAACGAGGACGTCAGCCGCAGCAAGACCCGCCGGGCCAGCACCGATAATGGCGACTTTCTTATCCGTCCATTCCACTTTGGACATGTCCGGTTTCCAGCCCATCTCAAAGGCCGTATCGGTGATGTATTTTTCAATGTTACCAATGGTCACGGCACCGAAATCGGCGTTCAGCGTACATGACCCTTCACACAAACGATCCTGCGGGCACACGCGACCGCACACTTCTGGCAGGCTGTTGGTCTGGTGTGATAATTCAACCGCCTCGAGAATGCGGCCCTCATTGGCCAGTTTCAGCCACTGAGGAATGTAGTTGTGTACCGGACATTTCCATTCACAGTACGGGTTACCACAATCCAGACAGCGATCCGCCTGAGCGGTCGCTTGCTGTTTGGTAAACGGTTCGTAAATCTCTACGAATTCAATCTTACGAATGGTGAGCGGCTTCTTTGCCGGGTCCACTCGGTTGACATCAATAAATTGGTATACGTTCTGGCTCATTACTTCGGCTCCTTCCAATTATTGTGCTTGAACGCGCAGTTCAGCAGCGCTGCGGCTTTGGTGACCCAATAGAGTCTGCAGGTCCGCTGCCTGTGGTTTAACAAGGTAGAACTTCGGAATCCATTCATCAAAGTTCGCTAAGATATTTTCTGCATGAACAGAGCCGGTCTCTTCCAGATGTTCTGCAATCAAGCCACGCAGGTGTTCCTGATGGATGTAGAGATCGTTCAGCGCAATCGCTTCGACGGACTCTTCGTTCACGCGGCCCTGGAAGTCGCCATTTTCGTCAAGGACGTAAGCAAAACCGCCCGTCATACCCGCACCGAAGTTGACGCCGGTTGCACCCAGAATCGCCACGATGCCGCCCGTCATGTATTCACACGCGTTGTCGCCTGCACCTTCAATCACTGAAATGGTGCCAGAGTTTCGCACGCCAAAACGCTCGCCCGCTTTACCGGCTGCAAACAGCTTACCGCCAGTGGCACCGTACAAACAGGTGTTACCAATGATGGTGGCCTCGTTACAGGTAAAAGCAGTTCCCAGATGCGGTTTGATGACAATCTTACCGCCCGCCATGCCTTTACCGACGTAGTCGTTGGCATCGCCAGTCAGATACAGCTCGACGCCGCCCGCATTCCACACACCAAACGACTGACCTGCAGTGCCTTGCAGAACCACTTTGATCGGGTTCGCCGACATGCCCGCATTGCCGTAGCGTTTGGCAATTTCACCGGACACACGCGCACCTACCGAACGGTCGGTATTGATCACGTCGTAGTAGAGTTCAACTGACTGCTGGTTTTCGATCGCTTCCAGTGCGTCATCAACGATTTTCTGGTTGAGCGCCCCTTTGTCAAACGGGGTATTCGGCTGGGTGCAGTACAGTGGTAAACCTTCCGGTGACACGGGTGCTTCCAGCATGCCAGACAGATCCAGTTTGCTCTGTTTCGCTGTCATGCCTTGCACGGTTTCCAGCAGATCGGTACGGCCAATTAGGTCGGTGAGTTTCTCTACGCCCAGTTCGGCCAGATAACCACGTACTTCTTCGGCAAGGCCAGTGAAGTAATTAATCACCATCTCTGGCAGACCTTTGAAGTATTCGCGGCGCAGGGTTTCATCCTGAGTCGCCACCCCGGTTGCACAGTTGTTGAGGTGACAGATACGCAGGAATTTACAGCCCATTGCTACCATTGGCGCGGTACCAAAACCAAAGCTTTCCGCACCCAGAATGGCACCTTTGATGACATCCAGACCGGTTTTCAGACCCCCATCGACCTGCAGACGAATCTTATGACGCAGACCGTTCGCCACCAAGGCTTGCTGAGTTTCAGCCAGGCCAAGTTCCCAAGGGCTGCCCGCGTATTTCACTGAGGTCAGTGGGCTCGCCGCTGTGCCGCCGTCGTAACCGGAAATGGTGATGAGGTCGGCGTAAGCTTTGGCCACACCCGTCGCGATCGTGCCGACGCCCGGTTCAGAAACCAGTTTGACCGACACCAGCGCTTTCGGGTTGACCTGTTTCAAGTCGAAGATCAGCTGGGCTAAGTCTTCAATTGAGTAAATATCGTGGTGCGGAGGCGGCGAAATCAGCGTCACACCCTGTACGGAGTAACGTAACTTAGCGATTTCCGCCGTCACTTTGTGACCAGGAAGCTGACCACCTTCACCGGGTTTTGCACCTTGCGCGACTTTAATCTGCAGCACGTCAGCGTTGGTCAGGTAGTGTGGCGTCACACCGAAACGGCCTGAAGCGACCTGTTTGATGCGCGAGTTACGTTCGGTACCAAAGCGGCGTGGATCTTCACCACCTTCACCGGAGTTCGAGTGACCACCAATTCGGTTCATCGCGGTCGCCAGAGCTTCGTGCGCTTCCGGGCTCAGTGCGCCGATAGACATTGCCGCCGAGTCAAAACGTTTGAACAGCTCAGTGGTCGGCTCAATTTGTTCCAGTGCCAGCGGGTTGTCTGATTTTTTCAGTTTCAGCAAATCACGCAGCATCGCCACCGGACGCTCGTTAACCTGTTTGGCAAACTCAGCGTAGTCTGATGTTTCACCGGATTTCACTGCCGTTTGCAGCGTGCCAACCACATCTGGGTTGTAGGCGTGGTATTCACCGCCGTGCACGTATTTCAGCAGACCACCGTGTTCCATCGACTTACGTTTGGTCCATGCTTTACGCGACAGGTTAAACAAATCCTGCTGGAAGTCTTCAAAGTTGGCGCCCTGAATACGGGTTGTTACCCCTTTAAAACACAGTTCGACAATGTCGGTATGTAGGCCAACCGCTTCAAACAGTTGTGAACAGCGGTAAGAGGCCACTGTCGAGATGCCCATTTTGGACATGATTTTGTACAGGCCTTTATTGATGCCGTACTGGTAGTTTTGCATCGCATCACGATAGCTCTTATCCAGCACGCCGTCGTCGACCATTTTGCCGACCACTTCATAAGCGAGGTACGGATAAACGGCGGTGGCACCAAAGCCAATCAGCACGGCGAACTGATGTGGATCGCGCGCGGTGGCGGTTTCCACAATGATGTTCGCATCACAGCGCAGGTTGGATTCCACTAGGCGAGTTTGCACTGCGCCGACGGCCATCGCCGCCGGGATCGGCAGTTTGCCTTTGGTCAGCGCGCGATCAGACAGCACGATCAGTACGGTACCTTCGCGCACCACCTGTTCGGCTTGATCACACAACTCCAATACCGCTTGTTTAAGATCTTTTTCCTGCGGATCGTAGTTGATGTCGAGGATCGTATTGCGGTAATGCTGATCGCTCAGGGTCAGTAACTGCTGCATATCAGAGTAAAGCAGAACCGGCGAATCAAACGTGACTCGGTGTGCGTGACCATCGGTTTCGCAGAAGACGTTCATCTCCTGGCCGATACTGGTGGCCAGCGACATCACGTGTTTTTCACGCAGCGGATCGATCGGCGGGTTGGTCACCTGAGCAAATTTCTGACGGAAGTAGTCCGTGATCAGGCGTTCTTTCGATGAGAGGACGGCCATCGGCGTATCATCGCCCATTGAACCGACCGCTTCCTGACCCATGTCGGCCATGACGCGCAGTACCTGATCCACTTCTTCGTTGGTCATCGCAAACTGCTTCTGATAGGTCTTAAGCAGATCTTCATCGAAGCTGCGCTCGCCAACCTGATCGTCTGGCAGTTCGGAAAACGAGGTTAACTGGTAAACGTTGTTTTGCATCCACTCGCGGTAGGGGTGGCGGCTCTTAAGATCGTTGTCGATCTCGGCCGATTGCCACAGCTTACCTTTGCGGGTATCGATTACCAGCAGTTCGCCCGGGCCAACGCGGCCTTTTTCCGCCACTTCATCCGGCGCGTAATCCCAAATACCAACCTCAGAAGCCAGCGTGATCAGCTTATCTTTCGTGATCACATAGCGTGCAGGGCGCAGACCGTTGCGGTCAAGGTTACATGCAGCGTAGCGGCCATCGGATAATACGATACCCGCCGGGCCATCCCACGGCTCCATGTGTTTGGAGTTGAAGTCGTAGAAGGCGCGCAGATCGTCATCCATATCCGGGTGATTTTGCCACGCTGGCGGAACCAGCATGCGCATGGCGCGGAAGATATCCATGCCACCCGCGAGGAACAGATCCAGCATGTTGTCCAGGCTGGAAGAGTCAGAACCGGTTTCGTTCACAAAAGGTGCGGCCGTTTGCAAGTCAGGCAGCAACGGGGATGAGAACTTGTAGGCACGCGCACGCGCCCACTGACGGTTACCTTCGATGGTGTTGATCTCACCGTTGTGCGCCAGATAGCGGAACGGCTGAGCCAATGGCCAACGTGGTTGCGTGTTAGTTGAAAAACGCTGGTGGAACAGACAGATAGCCGATTCCATACGTAGGTCGGCCAGGTCGAGATAGAAACGTGGTAAGTCCGCTGGCATGCACAGGCCTTTGTAGACGATAACCTGAGTGGACAGCGAACAGATGTAGAAATCTTTGTCTTCGGTGATTTGCTTTTCGATGCGACGACGAGCGATATACAGGCGGCGCTCGATATCGCGCTCACGCCAGCCAGCCGGTGCAGAAATGAAGACTTGTTGAATATCCGGCAGTGAGGCCGCAGCAATCGGTCCCAGCACTTTCGGATTGGTTGGCACGGTACGCCAGCCGGAGACCGTGAGTGTTTCTTGCGCTAGCTCTTTATTGATGATGTCGCGCGCGGACTGCGCTTTGATCGGATCCCTGCTAAGGAAAATCATACCAACCGCGTATTGCTTACCCAGCTTCCAGTGCTGTTCTTCAGCGATCAGGCGCAGATAAGAATCGGGCTTTTGCAGTAGAAGACCACAGCCATCACCGGTTTTACCATCGGCGGCAATACCGCCGCGGTGGGTCATGCGGTCGAGAGCAGAAATCGCGGTGCGAACCAATTTATGACTGGCCTGACCTTCCATGTGCGCGATCAAGCCGAATCCACAGTTGTCTTTCTCAAGACTTGGATCATAAAGAGCCATTGCAATTCTCCCTTTGCTTCTCTGTCATCCAGACAGTAAATGACTAACTATTCGTTTATATTGTTATTATGTAGATATTTATTAATTAAAACTGATTAAAAATTTAACAATTCTGGACAGTTTAATTTGCACTGAATTCACAACCTATAGCTTATTGTGAAAAAGGTCAAGTTTTTGGTGATTAATCATGTGTGTCAGCGATTTACCAAGCATTACTCTGAATAATATCAATAAATTCAATATGATACGTTTTTAAATGTTACAGCTTTTTAACATTTAACTCTCGTCAGATGAGAAACAGAGAAAAAAGGCTAGCGGGAGCGCTAGCCAAATAGGAACAGTTTGGAAGGAATTTGTTGTGTCTACACCAAAGTTCCTAGGGATATGCTCTCTAGGAACCTTGTTGTATAGACCTTTATGCTGAAAGCATTAAAGAGTCGGCTTTTGCTTCGAGATGGGTATTGCCCATCAGGTACTCATCCACGGCTCGCGCGGACTCGCGGCCTTCGTTGATGCAGCGTACCACCAGTGATTGACCTGTGCGCATATCACCTGCGGCAAACACCCCTTTTTGGTTGGTCGCAAAGTTTTGTGTGGCCACATTACCGCGCTCATCCAGTTTGATGTCGAGCTGAGCCAAGACACCATGTGGTTCCGGATGCAGGAAGCCCATCGCCAGAAATGCCATGTCACACGGAATGACTCGCTCGCTGCCCGCCACTTCCTCGAAACTCGGACGTTCACCCGCCGCTGCTTCTTTCCAGACGATATCGGCAATGCGCAGACCGGTGACTTCACCTTTGTCGTTGCCAATAAACTCTTTGGTCAGAATGTTCCAGTGACGCTCGCAGCCTTCTTCGTGGGAGGTCGACGTACGCAGAATCATGGGATATTGCGGCCAAGGCATGTTCGCCGGGCGTTTGTCTGCTGGCATGGGCATGATTTCCACCTGAGTGATGCTCGCCGCGCCGTGGCGGTTTGAGGTGCCGACACAGTCAGACCCGGTGTCGCCACCGCCAATCACCACCACGTGTTTGCCTTTGGCATGGATCTCGTCGGTTTTGAGATCCATGTTGTTGGCACGGCGGTTGTTTTGTGCCAGGAACTGCATCGCAAAATACACACCGCTTAGCTCACGGCCCGGAATGGGCAGGTTGCGTGGTACGGTGGATCCGCCCGTCAGCAGCACGGCATCGAACTCCTGACGCAGTTGCTGGGCGTTGATGTCGACGCCGACATGCGAATTGACTTCAAATTTCACGCCCGCTTCGGCCATCAGGTTGATCTTGCGATCAATCACATCCATGCTCAGTTTGAAATCCGGAATCCCAAAACGAAGCAGGCCGCCGACTTTCTCATCGCGCTCAAACACGGTCACAGTGTGACCCGCGCTGTTGAGCTGCTCTGCGGCAGCTAACCCTGCCGGGCCAGAGCCAATAATGGCGATCGATTTACCGGTGCGAGTGCGCGGCGTTTTCGGCTTGGCATAGCCGTCTTGGTACGCGCGCTCAACGATGGTTTTTTCGATATTACAAATGGTGATCGGATCCTGATTGATACCCAGCACACACGCGCTTTCACACGGCGCCGGACAAACACGACCGGTAAACTCCGGGAAGTTGTTGGTCGAACTCAGGATGTGCCACGCTTCTTCCCAGCTTTCACGATACACCGCATCGTTGAACTCTGGAATGATGTTGCCAATCGGGCAGCCGTTATGACAAAACGGTACGCCACAATCCATGCAACGCGACGCTTGTTGGTTGATTTTGTTACCAAACTCGGCGTTGAGAACAAACTCTTTGTTGTTCTTGATGCGCTCTTTCGGGTCGATCTTCTTCGGTAGTTCACGACCAAATTCTAAAAATCCAGTAGGCTTACCCATTACACTGCCTCCGCTTCTGCCGCTGCTGCTTCCTGACGCTTCTGAAGTACCGCTTTGTAATCACGCGGCATCACCTTCACCATATCGGCAAGGCTGGCTTCAAAGTTGTCGAGGAAAGACTGTGCCACTTCACTTCCTGTGAACTGAACGTGTTTGGTGAGCATCTCTTTGAGCAGAGCTTTGTCCTCTGCTTCAATTGGATCGAGATCCACCAGTTCAGGGTTGAGTTTCGATTCGAAGTCACCCGACTTGTTCCAGACGTAGGCTGTACCGCCGCTCATGCCCGCCGCAAAGTTGCGACCGGTTGCGCCAAGGATCACGGCAACGCCGCCCGTCATGTATTCACAGCCGTGGTCGCCCACGCCTTCTACCACGACTTTGGCACCGGAGTTACGTACACAGAAACGCTCGCCCGCCAGACCACGAATGTAAGACTCACCAGACGTTGCACCGTAGAAACAGACGTTGCCGACGACGATGTTGTCTTCGGCAATCAGGCTGGAATTGCGGTTCGGGTAGAGTACCAGCGTACCGCCGGACAACCCTTTACCCCAGTAGTCGTTCGCATCGCCTTCGACTTCAAACTTCACGCCTTTTGCCAGGAACGCCCCAAACGATTGTCCGGCGCTGCCGTTGAACTTGACCTGCATTGGCTGCGGAAGACCTTGGTCTTGGTAGACTTTGGAGATCTCGTTCGACAGCATAGTGCCGGTACTGCGGTCGGTGTTGATGATCGGGAATTGTGCATTCACTGCTTCGCCTTTCTCCAGCGCTGGTTTGGCGACTTCGATCAATTGGCGATCCAGCACGCTTTCCAGATTATGGTTCTGCTGTGTCTGACAGTAGATACCATCGGCTTCACGAGGAGGCTCAAGGAACAGTACCGGAGACAGATCCAGATTCTTGTATTTCCAATGACCGACATCGTCGCGCAGTTTCAGTTTGTGCGCCTGACCAACCATCTCATTGATAGTACGGAAACCCAGTTCCGCCATAATTTCACGCAGACCTTGCGCCATGTACTGGAAGAAGGTCACCACGTCATCCACGCGGCCGTCAAAGCGTTCACGTAGCGTTTTGTTTTGTGTTGCGATGCCGACCGGGCAGGTGTTCTTATGACACTTACGCATCATGATACAACCTTCAACTACCAGGGCAGCGGTAGCCACGCCCCATTCTTCAGCGCCCAGCAGCGTCGCAATCGCGATGTCGCGTGGGGTTTTCATCTGACCATCCGCTTGCACGACGATACGGTTACGCAGGCCGTTTTTCAGCAGGGTTTGATGCGTTTCGGCCAGACCCAGTTCCCACGGCAGACCCGTGTGACGAATCGACGAAATCGGTGAGGCCCCCGTGCCGCCATCGTGCCCGGCGATCAGTACCACATCCGCTTTCGCTTTGGCGACGCCGGATGCGATGGTGCCGACCCCCGCTTCCGAGACCAGTTTGACGTTCACGCGGCCTTTGCGGTTGGCGTTTTTCAAGTCAAAGATCAGCTGCGCCAAGTCTTCAATGGAGTAGATGTCGTGGTGCGGTGGTGGCGAAATCAGGCCGACCCCCGGCGTGGAGTGACGCGTTGCGCCGATCCAGTCATCGACTTTGTCGCCCGGCAACTGACCCCCTTCGCCCGGCTTCGCGCCCTGAGCCATCTTGATCTGAATTTCTTCCGAGTTAGTGAGGTAGTAAGACGTCACACCAAAGCGGCCGGAAGCCACCTGTTTTATCGCAGAACGTTCCCAGTCACCATTCTCTTTTGGCAGGAAGCGCATTGGGTCTTCGCCGCCTTCGCCTGAGTTTGATTTCGCGCCCAGACGGTTCATTGCGACCGCCAATGTGGAGTGCGCTTCATAAGAAATCGAACCAAACGACATCGCACCCGTGGCAAAGCGTTTAACGATGCTGTCAATTGACTCTACTTCTTCAATTGGAATCGAGCCGGCCGGATTTTTCACAAAGTCGAGCTGACTGCGCAGAGTGACGGCTTTATCGCCTTGGCTGTCCACCGCGGCGGCGTATTTCTTGAACTCCTGGAAGTCCTTGTTGCGCGTCGAGTGTTGCAGCAGATGAATGGTTTCTGGGTTGAACAGGTGTTTTTCACCACGCTGTTTCCACTGATACACACCGCCGACATCCAGCACTTGTAGCGGAATTTCACGTGTTGGGTAACCGATGCGGTGACGCACGCCAACTTCTTTGGCGATGTCATCCAGCGTCATGCCCTGAATGCGGGTGATGGTGCCGGTAAAGTATTTATCGACCACCGCTTTGCTGATCCCCAGCGCTTCAAAGATTTGCGCGCCATGGTAGGACTGCAGGGTTGAAATCCCCATTTTTGAGAAGATTTTCAGCAGGCCGGCATTGATGCCTTTGCGGTAGTTTTCGAAGTATTTGTCGACCGGAATCTCGGCATCCAGTTTGTTGCGGCGTTTCAGATCGAAAATGGTTTCCGTGACCAGATACGGGTTGACCGCGTTGGCCCCGTAACCGACCAGTGTCGCAAAGTGGTGCGTTTCACGCGCATCGCCGGTTTCAACCACAATGCCACACTTCGAGCGCAGACCTTTGCGGATCAGGTGATGGTGTACCGCGCCCACAGCCAGCATGGCAGGAATCGCCGCGTGGTTGGAGTTCACCGCGCGGTCGGTCAGCAGAATGATCGAGTAACCGTCGATGACCGCATCTTCCGCGTATTGGCAGATGCGTTTCAGAGCACGTTCGAGTTTGCCCGGTTCGCCGCTGGCCTGGAATACGATATCCAGCGTTTTGGCTTGTAGGTGTTCGTTATCGATCGCACGCAGTTTTTCCAGCTCAGCGTTGGAAATCACGGGCGATTCGAGTTCCACTTTACGGCAGTGCGCAGGCGTTTCAGCGAGCAGGTTTTGATCGCGGCCGATGTAGGTGTTGAGTGACATCACCATGCGTTCGCGAATCGGGTCGATCGGTGGGTTGGTCACCTGAGCAAACAGCTGCTTGAAGTAGTTCGACAGATGCTGGGACTGGTGCGACAGCACGGCCACAGGCCAGTCGGCGCCCATCGAACCGAGCGGTTCATAACCGGTTTGCGCCAGTGTGAGAATGATGTCGTTCACTTCTTCGCTGCTGACCCCAAAGGCTTGCTGACGATGCAGCAGGCGTTCTGGCGAAGGCTGGCTGTGCACGTTATCGGCGTCAGGCAGTTTCTTCAGGCTCAGCAGGTTATCTTCCACCCATTTTTCATATGGCTGGGCGTTGGCAATGCCATCTTTCACTTCTTCATCAGAAATGATGCGGCCTTGTTCCAAATCCGCCACAAAGATACGACCCGGTTGCAAACGGCCACGGTATTCAACGTTTTCCGGAGCAATTTCCACCACGCCCGACTCGGACGCCATGATGAGGAAATCGTCTTTCGTCACCGTATAGCGAGACGGGCGCAGACCGTTGCGGTCAAGCGTTGCGCCCACTTGCACGCCATCGGTAAAGCAGACAGACGCAGGGCCATCCCACGGTTCCATCACGCTGGCGTGGTATTGGTAGAACGCACGGCGTTTCGGATCCATGGCTTTGTTTTCTTGCCACGCTTCCGGAATCATCATCATCAGGGCATGTGGCAGGCTGCGGCCAGAGAGCACCAAAAGCTCAAGCACCATGTCGAAGTTGGCGGAGTCAGACGCGCCTTCCTGGCACACCGGCAGCAACATATCGATTTCGGCTTGAGTAAATAAATTCGATTGCAGGATCGCCTCGCGAGCCTTCATCCAGTTCAGGTTGCCGCGTACCGTATTGATTTCACCGTTGTGCGCAATGTAACGGAAAGGCTGGGCCAGACGCCATTTCG
>ERZ1673961.452-NODE-452-length-16758-cov-48.819434_pt1 | contig 16758 bp, 21 predicted proteins | sample MGYA00580189_ERZ1673961 | MGnify/ENA primary metagenome ERZ1673961 (study PRJEB41334, sample SAMN05608105) | rock metagenome | biome: terrestrial subsurface; feature: shale formation; material: shale | place: USA: Pennsylvania ... | reverse complement strand
AATAAGTGGTGTGAGAGGTCGGTAGGTGAATTAATCACCTACCTCCTACTCGATTCCTTCATTGATTCAGCTGATTAATAATTTTTTCAGCAATATCAGTCGGTGCCTTTTGTCGCGTATCAATGACATATTGACTCACCTTTTTGTACAACGGTTGTCTTCGATTAAATAGGCGTTCCTTTTCAACTAAGCCTTGTTGCCAAAGCGGACGGGTTTTGTCATGTTTCAATCGGTCGACAATCGTTGACCACGACGTTTCTAAAAAAATGACCTGTTTTCCTATTAACCACTCACGATTATCAGCCCGTTCAACAATACCTCCACCTGTTGAAACAATCCCATCATATTCGTTTGTTTGAAGTAAAGCATCATGCTCTAATTGTCTAAAGTGAGCTTCTCCATACGTCTTAAAAATCGTTCTGATTGGCATCGCTGCTTGTTGTTCTATCATTTGATCTAAATCGATTAACGGTTGATGCGTTAATTCAGCTAAAGCTTGACCAACCGTCGTTTTCCCACTCCCCATAAAACCCACTAAATAAATAGGCGCCACTTTCTTTCACACCTTTCTAAAACATTAAGTTATCTGAATTATTATACAAGTTTTTCGAAAAAAATGCCAGCGACACCAAAAAACCCTCCTTTAGCTGCGCTGTTTTTAAAATACACCTTCCGCTTCGTTACTTGTTGTTTGAACACTCTTCCATTACAATCAAAAGTAGCTAAACCAACTGGAGGTGAAAAAATGTATAGTTCGGATCGGTTTTTAAATGCGCTGATCTTATTTGCGGTGAAGGAAAATGTTTCAGATATTCACTTTGTCCCACACGTTAATGAAACGGCTGTTTACTTACGTGTACACGGTGAACGCCATTTGTACAAAATGCTCTCAAAAGAACATTATAGCCATTTACTCAACTACTTAAAATTCCAAGCACAAATGGATATTGGTGAAAAACGCTTACCTCAGGACGGGGTGGTTACACTTCTTGTAAATACTGTAAAAATTGATTTACGCTTGTCCACTCTTCCAGCCAAACAAGAAGAATCATTGGCTATTCGACTTCTTCCACATAATGAAATTAAACCACTCAATCAACTCTTACTATTCAAGACGCAAGTCACAAAGTTAACATCGCTGATTAAGAAAACATCAGGCATTGTTTTACTGACAGGGCCAACCGGTTCAGGGAAAACAACGTTGCTGTATAGCTTAATCGAAACATTGCTTCAAGAGCAATCCTTTCAAACGATTACGCTAGAAGACCCGATTGAAAAAGATCTAAATCATTTCGTTCAAGTTCAAATCAATGAAAAAAGCGGCATGACCTATCACACCGGATTAAAAGCAGCACTTAGGCATGACCCCGACATTTTAATGGTAGGTGAGATTCGAGATGCTAAAACAGCTGAATTTGTCTTTCATGCGGCTTATACCGGTCACCTCGTTTTTTCTACATTACACGCAAAAGATGCGAAAGGAACGATTCACCGATTGATCGAGATGGGCATTAAACCGATTGACTTAACACAAAACTTATTAGCGATTTGTGCGACAGAGCTCATTAACATTGATCATCCAAACTACGACCGAGCAGCGATCATTGAATTTTTAACGGGTGAGAATCTGTCAGCTTACTGCACCGACTTTACTAGACAGACAATGAAAGAGTCTACATTTACTGACTTAAAACGAAAGGCCTACGCTTATGGTTTTATTTCATACACGTAAACAAACGGCGTCCCTATCCATTCATCAACAATTGGCCTTTATGAAACGGCTTCAGATTTTATTAGAGGCACATTATTCAATGAAAGAGGCTTTAACGTATGTTCAGTTTAACAAAAAATTTTTTCATGCCTCAGACTTCTTACTTCGAGAACTTAGTAATGGCAAGAGTTTTGATGTTTCCTTAGCCGAGCTTTCATTCCACCCTCAGTTTGTCACTCATGTGCATTACGGACTGTTGCAAGGAAATCTTGCTGAAGGGATCCATCAGGCGCTCAACTTTATCACTCAACAGCACCAATTAAAACAACAATTTCTTAAAACCATTCGCTATCCCCTTGTGCTTATCTTTGGTTTTCTCACAATGTTGTATTTCATCCAATTGTATATCTATCCTAATTTCCTTCAATTATTTCAAACAGCTAAACAAACGCCACCTATGATTGAAACGGCCATTTTTTCTGTTTCTTTATTGTTTTATATCCTACGCATAAGTCTCGTGTCCCTGATTTTTTTCAGTCTCATAACCGCTTTGATTTATAAAAAAATGACACCTTCTCAGTTAATGGGCTTATTACTACGTCTGCCTATTGCTTTTCGTCTCGTCCGTCTGCACACCAGCTTTTTCTTTGCGCATCACCTTAAAAATTTACTCGATGGTCATTTTTCGATTAAGGAAGCTTTAACGTTGATTACAAAGAAACAAAACCAGTCCATACTTACGCAATCAATGACGGAAGTATTATCCACTTTAGACCAAGGTGAAACTTTATATCAAAGTTTATCGACCCATTCTTTTTTCAGCGATAGGCTAAGTTATATCTTTCAAACGAATGAATCTCAAGCTTTGATCCGTCTTTCACTCGAGATCTATCTTACTGAAACATTTGAGGATGTGACACAAACCATTGAAAAATCAATAAAATTTATTCAACCAATTATCTTTTCGCTTATTGCCATAAGCATCGTACTTATTTATCTGTCGATACTCATGCCAATGATTAATATGATGAATACAATTTAGGAGGTCAAACTTATGTTAAATAAACTGCGTGCTACCATCAAAAATGACCAAGGATTCACCCTCATTGAAATGTTGATTGTGATGAGTATAATTGCGATTTTACTTATTCTAATTACCCCAAAACTAGCTGACCACCAAGAAAATATCACGTTAAAGTCAGATGAGGCAATTGTCGGTTTTGTCAATACTCAAATCCAGGCCTACTACTTGGATACCGGCACATTTCCAACGACAATAAATGATTTAGTCACTCATAACTATATTGATGAAGACCTAATTTCAAGCGCTTCAAAAGAGATTACCTTTACGGATGAATCCAACAAAAAAGTTGTCCTCGTCAGTGAATAATAAAGAAGCAGGCTTCACTCTGATAGAAGTCATGATTGTTCTTTTCGTTTTACAGATCTTATTATCCTTTGGCTTTTATGCCATCGATAAATCTGAAGACAAGCAAAATTTCAACCGGTGGTATGCTCAATTTGAGTTAGATATATTATATCTACAAAAACGAACGAGTCTATCAGAAAATCGTCCTTATCTTCATTTTAATTTGCCCAATCATAGCTATACCGTCGTCATTGACACTCATCAATCACCGGTCTTTTCTCGAACATATCAAGAAGATTGGCAGGTTGTATTTGCTTCAACAAAAAACAAGCTCGCCTTTAACAAAAACGGGCAATTCATAGAACCCGGCACAATCAAAATTGAAACATCTTATTATGTTTTTACAATTATATTCCCTTTCGGTAAAGGAAGATGTTATGTCACCTACACAGAACGCTAACGGTTACCTACTACTAGAAGCCTTGTTTGTTTTAACACTCATAACGATGTTGGTGTGCATCCACCTTCCTTTACATCAGACACTTAAAGAACATCAACAAATCGAAGCAGATCGGACAATACTTTATCACCAGTTTTATGATTATATCTTGATGAATAATGAGAGCGAGCGTGTCACCCTCACGTCACACATGATTACCATCCATCGGATGACTAGAGGTGATGTCATTCAAGTCACCGGTACGTATATCAACCGAAATAATGTAGAGGAAGTGATGACACTGTATTATGTACCGAAACAACAACGGCTTTACAATGATTGAATTATTATTAACCATTCAAGTGACCATTCTAACAACCATTCTATTATCCATGCTTATACCTTATATGAAGCCGCCTTCAAGCTATCACAGTTTTCAAGTCTACCAATTCTTCGGTTCACTTGAAAAGGAAATCCAAACGAGTCAGTACGTTCATATTGATGATAATACTTTGTCACTGACCACTTTAAATGGTGACATCATTACGATTACTCAGTATCAACATGTCATTAGACGCCAAGTCAATGGGCGTGGCCATGAAATTCTGTTGAGAGATGTTGCGGACTTTTCTCTTACAGAAGAAAATCAGATTCACATCACGATTGAAACAACGGAGGAGGCATTGTTTTATGATACCATTACGCTCTTTCATTCGGAATGACTCCGGTTCCATCACGATTGTCACCCTATTTATTGCCCTTGGGCTATTATTGTCGTTAACCGCATTAATGCAAATATATGTAACTGAAAAGCAATTTGCTGAGCTTGAACAGGTACAAATACAGCATCATTCACTTCATCAAATGACGTATCAACGTGTGTTAAATCAAGTGAATCAAGAGGTTCTGACGCCATTAACGGGTCAATTTACTTTTCCTAACGGCTCTACGACGTATACGATCACAGAAATAAATGAGCTTGTTTTACTTTACATTGACAGTCGAACACCCGAGCCATTTACCGTGCGTCACTATTATGCTCTACCAGAGGCCGCAATATTGTTTAATGAACCGTAACGCCTCAATGTATTTTCCACTGTCAAACAGACGATTTGTCCTATCTAATATGCCAAAAACCCCCACCAGAGGTCTGATGGGGGTTTTAACTAAACAAAGGGATTTAATTTCTTCTCATCACCAATCGTTGTTTCAGGTCCATGACCGGGATAGACAACATAATCATCAGGTAACTGAAACAGTTTTTCTTTAATCGTCTGTATAAGCGTATCATAGTCACCTTGTGGTAAATCCGTCCGCCCAATGCCACGATTAAAAAGACTGTCGCCAGAAATGATGAGCTGTTCTTGATTAAAAACAAACGCCACACCACCAGGAGAATGTCCTGGCGTTTCAATAATAGTGAAGTCAAAGGTACCGATAGACATTGGTCCAGGTTTTAAGCAGTGGTCCGCCGGCTGACAAACAACCTCTTTGACCGGAAAATATTTTGAACCATTAAGAGCGGGATTTCCCATCCATTCATGCTCATTTTCGTGTAAATAAACCGGTAAATCATATTGTTTACGCAAAGGCTCTACTGCCCCAATATGATCGAAATGCGCATGGGTTAATAAAATAGCTTTTGGTTTTATAGCCAATCTATCAATTTCTTTTATTAAGCGATTCGGCTCACCAGCTGGATCAATGATCAGTAAGTCGTCCTCTTTTATAACAAGATAACCATTCGTCCCCAACTGACCTAATGTATACTTTTTAATTTCCATCGTTACACCTCAACTTTTAGTCTTTTATCAAGAATAGCACAGAAAAACCATCTGAGACAACAGCTGAATCAGATGGTTTTCACTATTATTTATTTAAATCATGGAATCGCAACAAATCACCGTAAATCAATTGATCAGAGTATGTTAACTCTTGTTGCGCACGTTCTTTTAATTCCAGTAAAGATTCAGTCGATTCAATCTCTTCACCAGTCATACGGTCATAAAACGAATCTTTCGTGTAAATCACATCATCTGCAATGAAACTTCCATCCCGTAAAGTGATGAAATCTTTTCTATTTTCACCAAACAAGTTCGTACCAAAACCAATTTCATTGCTTCCTTCAATACCAAGTAAATGAAGCAGCGTTGGTTTAATATCCACTTGACCGGCAATATCTGAGATAACTTGTCCTTCTTCACCAGGGATATGAATATACAATGGTACACGTTGTAACTGAACGTGATCATATGGTGTAATTTCTTCTTTCTCAAGATAACGTGCTGTTGAGCGGTCATGGAAATCACTAATACCATAATGATCTCCCATAAGTACAATCATAGAATCTTCATATTCTCCTGAAGCTTTGAGTTCTTCAAAGAATAATTCCACTGATTCATCTAAATACCGTACGGTTTGGAAGTATTGATTTAATGTTTTAGAGTTTGAATCGTACGGTGCTAAAGTCGTATCTTCTTCATCAAGGGTAAATGGATGGTGATTCGTTAATGTAATCATTCGCGTATAGTAAGGTTCTTCTAAGCTCGTTAAATACTTCATTGATTGTTTGAAGAAGTCCTTATCCTTTAATCCCCAACCTACTTGATTTGTGTCCGTTAGGTTATAAGCTTCAACATCATAAAAGTGATCAATACCTAGATTGTTATACATCACATTCCGATTCCAGAAACTACCGTTATTCGCATGGAACACGGAAGAGTTATAACCTGCTTCACGTAACAGATCCGGCAATGATTGATAGGTGTTTTCACTATGCGTGAAATATACAGCTCCACTTGGCAATGGATATAGCGATGTTTCTGTAATAAACTCTGAGTCTGATGTTTTACCTTGTTGTGTTTGATGATAAAAGTTTTCGAAATAATAACTGTCATTAATCAAGTCATTTAAAAATGGCGTTATTTCTTCACCATGTAACTCATTATTAATCACGAACGTTTGTAATGACTCTAACCAAATAAAAATAACATTTTTATCTTTAGCGATTCCGAACATGTCAGTTTCTGAGGTATCTGTCGTTTCTTCATTGATATAAGTCAGAATTTCGGATAATTCATTACCGTCTGCCAGCACACGCTGTGCTTTTGATTTTGACTGTTGAACAATATCATATAAATGGAAGTTAAATAAGCCGATATTTTTGACTAAATACTCCCGGTCAAATCCTCGCTGTAACAATTGTGGACGTTCAATCTCGGCAAGCACATAGTTTCCTAATAAAAAGACGATAGATAAACTCAATACAAACTTCTTACGCTTTGGTTGCATTTTTTCCGTCACTTGCGTGAGCGTCACGTTTGGTTTTGCTAAATAAAAGATAGCAGCAACATCAAGAAAGAGTAGCACGTCATACCATTCGATGAGATTTAACACACTGGATCCAAGGTCCTTGGCGTTACTACCTTGAAACAGAATCGGAATGGTTAAAAAATCGCCGAAATTTCGGTAAAACATCAAGTTTAAATACAAAATCACCGACCCTAAAATTGCGATCACTTTAATGTATTTCACCTGATTTTTCTTTTTAAACCAAATCGATAAAGCAAACACAAAAAATGCTGTCACGAATGGATTAATAAAAAGAATCGTTTCTTGCATCATATTCTCTAAATTTATATTAAATAAAAAGCGATAAATCACGTATGTTTTTATACCAAAAAATAAACTGGAAATGACGAACAATTGATTTATTTGTATTTTTTTAAACATGGTTATTTTGTCCTCCTCAACATCTAACTACCCGATATTTTTCTCTATTAAACGATTGTTACGATTTTGTAAACAAACCGTAAAATCATTCGCTACTTCGTTAGACGTTGTTCAATTCAAAAAGGTTACATTATGATTGATGTTGTTTAACGAGATAGGCACCACCAATGATGCCAGCATCATTGCCCAATTTAGCAATCTCAAAGGTACTACCCTCTACAATGCGTGGCAGTGCATAGCGTTTAAAAGCTAATTCTAATGGTTCAAGTAAAGCTTGGCCTGCTTTTGATACACCACCGCCAATAATAATTTTAGATGGATTTACAATCGTTGTAATATTAGAAATGGCTAACCCTAACGTATCCATCACGTGATCAACAATATCCTGTGCTACTTGATCTTTTTCCTTAACTGCATCAAATACATCTTTCGCTGTAAGATGTCCTTTCTTCTCATACAATGGTGCTAGAACAGTCTCAGGATGCTTATCTACATGTTGTTGTGCAATCCGGCCAATACCTGTTGCTGAAGCTATTGTTTCAAGACAACCCTTTCGACCACAGTTACACTTCACGCCATCAACATCTATTGTCATATGACCAATCTCACCCGCCATACCATTTGTTCCACTCACAATCTTACCACTAACAATAATACCACCGCCAACACCAGTACCAAGCGTAATCATCACTAAGTTCTCCGCTAAACCACCCGAACCTAACCAGTTTTCACCGAGCGCAGCAATATTGGCATCATTTTCGATATACACGGGTAAACCTGATAAATCGTGTAAAATATCGCCTAATGGAAAATCCATCCAACCTAAATTAACCGCTTGGGCAATATCACCTGTATTGGCGACAACAAATCCGGGCGCACCTGCACCAATCCCTAAGCATTCATGCTTATCAATGTTATTTGCTTGTAAGTGTTCCGTTAAAGATGCCCAAATATCATGGGGAATACGATCAGATTGCTCGCCTGTTTGCGTGGTGATTTCCCATTTATCTAAAATCTCACCTGTTTCTGCGATAATTCCAAGCTTAATTGTTGTTCCACCAATATCAACACCTAAAAAATATTTTGTCATTGTTTTCCGCTCCTTTTAGCTAATTCTAATTCCTTTTCATAACTAAGCACACCTAAACATTGATAATAATCTTCCTCAGCAATAATACCTTCCTGTTTAAGCGCCTTTAATTCAATCAGACTTAGTTCGATTTCCGCTTCCCTGTTCCCAATGTACGTAACGATACCAAATCGACGTAAGAATTTTTGCACATCATAATACGTTTTCAAAACGTCACCCCATCTATTATAACAAATTATTAGGTAAATAGAAAAGTTAATTACATTAATTTCTTGCGATTATTAACCTTTCAACGGGTTGGTCATGTACTTCAACTGGAATGCGGTCAACACATTGAGATTCATGTAAAAGTGAGACCGTTCGTCCTGAGAATTTTTCTAATAATCGGTCGTAGTATCCGCCACCGTGACCAATACGATAGTGAGCCGTATCAAACACAACACCTGGCACGATTAATAGATCAACATCTGCCAGATCAGCTTTAGGCATGACAGTAGGATTAGGCTCTAATAACTGAAAATGCCCCACTGATAATTGATCAAATGAGGTGAGATAATAAAAATCAAGTGTTTTTGTCTCGGTTAAACAAAGCGGCACACAAACGTGTTTGCCATCTGAGATCGCTCGCTGAATAATGTGCCTTGTTTCCCACTCATGTGCATGACTCACGGTTATACCAATCACCTTACTGTTCTTATAAAGCGTCGTTTCAATCAATTGCTGATAAAGCGTCGTTTCAATTCCTCTTCTTTTCCCACTCGGAAAGGCCAACAATTGTTCAATCGTTTCTTTACGCATTCGCGCTTTCTCTTCCATACGTCAAACACCTCCATCACAACCATTTATATATGACGCAGCCATCGTAGAAAATCTAAACTGTTAACTCCGATTATAGAAAAAACTCTTATCTAATAAGAGTAAGATAAGAGTTTTTGCAAACATTATTTTGTTTCACGGTGAAGCGTATGTTTTTTTAGACGTGGGCTATACTTCTTAAGCTCAATACGCTCAGGGTTTTCACGTTTATTTTTTGTCGTAATGTAGTTACGATCACCAGTTTCAGTACACGCTAATGTGATGTTTACACGCATGATTATCCCTCCAAACTTTTCAACTATCATTTTCATAAAATATCATTTTCAGACCAATTCATTTTAACAAGTTATCAAGAAATAATCAAGCATTTGTTTAGTTTTTCTTTCGTTTTTGTCGATTGTTTTAACAGCTGCAGTGTCTCCCATTGATTTACCTTTACGACAGGAAGGAACTTATGCTATAACTAAGAAGAGTGAAAGGAGGCAACACAAGTGTTTGAATTAATCATTGGTTTAGTTATTATAAGTATCGTTTTATTTATACTCTCTTTCTTTATGAGTGATCGCTTTAAAAAAATGGAGGATCAAATTGAACAACTTTCCCTTAATCAGATGCAGGAAAGCTATCAAACGAGTAAAAAATTAAAAATTCTCGAGGAAGAGTTACTTCCGACAAACATCAACACCGACTTTAAACTTCAAGGAAAATCCACAATGACACAACGGATTGAATCGTTATATCGCAGTGGCCATTCATTATCAGAAATTAGCCAGCTAACAAAGGTGAGTGAATATGATATCGAACAGGTCATTCATACATTACGATCATGATGAGTTAGGAGATTATTATGAAACAAACGCTTCGTGCTTTTAGTTTAGGGATGCTTGTTACCACGTTAATTTTTAGCACCCATTTTTTCTTTTTTAGTGAAGATACACCAAATACAATCACGTCACCGAGTGACGCTGACATGATTGAAACTTTAGAAGACAGTGGTTACACCATTTACACAGATGAAGAATTAGCAGCATACATTGACGCACAACTAGCCGAACAAATGTTGACAAAAGAGAATCAAAATAATGATAGAGACACGGGTGAAAGCGAGCCGTCGTCAACACCTGAAAATGAGCCGTCAACAGAGGATACTTCGGAAATTGACCAAGAAGCAGATAATGATACGTCTTCATTTATTCTTACCATTGAACCTGGCATGACTATTACTGAAGTATCGAATTACTTAATTATCGCTAATTTAATTGAATCTCGCGAACAGTTTGTCGATTACTTATCGGACAATGGTTACGCCACCAACATTCAGGTGGGCTCATTTGAATTGAATCGTGACATGTCTTTAGCAGAAGTTGTTGAAGTCATCGCCAATAAAGAGTAAAAGCACCAGTGGAGAGATATTTTCTCCACTGATGCTTATTTTTTTAGTCTTGCCCTTCTTCACTTGCTTCATCATTAACTTCGGTCTCCGTTTGTTCAGTACTCATTTGCTGTTCATTTGCCTTTTTTTCTTTAATGTCAAAATAAGCGTCAATCAAACGATTTCCGATATTATGGTGAATCCCGTTTTGGTCATTACCTACCCCTGTTCTAGGAATAACAATCGCAAAGGCGACTTCTGGTTCATCATATGGGGCATATCCGACTAAAGTCAGATTATTTGTCTGTTGCTGTTCACCATCAACGTAAAAGTAGTTCTGCGCAGTACCCGTTTTTACCGCAACATCATAAGGGTTATTCGCCCAGTGTCCTCGACCCGTCCCTTGGGTTGCGGCTAATCTAAAGCCTTGTTGGACCCGTTCAATATAACGGTCGTCCATATCAATTCGATTTAGAAGCTGAGGTGACTTACTTGTGACAACTGGTCCTAAGGCTGCTTTATCTCCATTTGACGCATGCTCTCCTTTTACGAGATACGGAGCAAGCCGGTACCCGTCATTGGCAATAGTTGAAACGTATTGTGCTAATTGTAGCGTCGTAAATGTGTCGTATTGTCCTATGGCAAAGTCAAGGAGTAAACCACCATCAACGATATTAGAACCAACATAACCGGTCGCTTCAAATGGCAGGTCAATACCTGTCTTTGAACCTAAACCAAATTGCTGGAAATAATTCCGCATCGTCTGAAAGCTTGATTGATCAAATGAACGAAGAGGTTCATTGTAATTATAAGTTGCCGTCGCAATCCGCATCGCAATTTCAAACATATAAACGTTAGAAGACTGTTCCAATGCCTTTAAATCATTAAGCAACCCAAAATTACGCCAAGATTTCTTCAGTGGTGTACCCGCAATTTTTATTGGCCGGTCATTAAGGACAGTGCCGATATCAATCACGCCTGTTTGATAACCGGTTAGAACAGTAGCACCTTTTACCGATGAACCAGGAATATGGGCATCATATACTACACGATGCGGTTGATTTTCGAAGGTATTCTCATCACGATTATAATGAGCAGCCGTCATACCTAATACCGCGCCCGTCTGTGGGTCAAGTGCCGCGACTAATGCATCTTCCATATGTCGATTACGGTACGGATCTTGAGCGATATATTTTTCTAATTCATCTTTCACAATCTCATCTAATGCTTGTTGGAAGTCCATATCAACTGTAAGAACAAGGTCATTCCCTGCTTTCCCATCTTGTACTGTTTTTGTACCGACAATTTCCCCATCGTTATCGATGGTATATTGAATCACTTCTTTTTGACCTCGAAGGACATCCTCATATTGTTGTTCTAATCCACTCTCGCCTACACGATCATTCCAGCTATAACCAAGATTCAAATAATAATCTTGATTATCTCTCGGGATTCCCTGGTCAGCGTCTGTGATATTACCGATAAACGTACGGAATGTATCTTCAAATGGATAGACACGGTTCCAATCAATTTTCGCATCAATACCCGGCAGTAAATTTAAATGCTCAGATACCTGGGCGTATTCTTCATCAGTGACACCTTCATTTTTTATCACATGTGGTGATAGCTCAATTGCTTGGTCAAGTTCTTTCTTTATCGCGACGACATTTAATTGATAAGCATCAGACCAGTCTAACGCGTTATAATCTTGTGGAGTAATTAAATCAAGTTGGCGCTGATATAAAGCACCCGATTTTAACTCCATATCTTCTTCTGTCAAACGTTCTTCAATCATTTCACGATTTTTTTCATTGGATACATACCAAAACTCTTTTTTATCTCGTTCATTCACGAGATCCTTTAATCCTTCAATATCCTCAGCCATCATGACCATGGTTGCAAGTTTTTCAGCAATACTAATTTTTGTAAGATGAGAATCGCCGTTTTTAGGTGGTGTATACGTAATCGAGCGGACAGGTTCATTATCAACCACCAATTCACCGTCAGCATCATACATTAAGCCGCGTGGCACCGCAATCGATGTTTTCGCATTTTCTGTTTCGTTTAGCCGTTCACGCGCTTCTTCTCCATTTAATATTTGTACCACACCTAACTGCAGAATGAGCAGTGAAAATAAGAGAAACACAAATAAAAATAATATATTTAAACGCATGGCTGTTTGTGCCCGTTTTTTCTTTTTCTTAGCCATCTTCATCACCTTTTTCTATACATACTTCTTACGTATTATAGCATTAATTATAAAGACAAACAAAAAAGAATCATGCCTCGCGGCATGATCCCTTATTCAGTCATTATTTAGCTGCTTGATAGTATTCCTCTACTTTATCCCAGTTAATTACATCAAAGAATGCATTGATATAATCTGGACGACGGTTTTGGTAGTTAAGGTAATAAGCATGTTCCCAAACATCAATACCTAAGATTGGTGTTTTACCATCGCTAATTGGTGAATCTTGATTTGGTGTGCTTAATACTTCAAGTTTACCATCAGCAACAACAAGCCAAGCCCAACCTGAACCAAAGCGTGTTGCAGCCGCATTTTCGAATGTTTCTTTAAACGCATCAAAGCTACCGAATGTTTCATCAATCGCTTGCTTTAAGTCCCCGACAGGTTCTTTTGCACCATCTTTGCCTAGAATAGTCCAGAATAGACTGTGGTTGGCATGACCCCCACCATTATTTCTTACAGCGGTACGAATATCTTCAGGTACTTTATTTAAATCTGCTAAAATATCTTCTACACTTAAGCCATCAAATTCGCTGTGACCTTCTAGTGCTGCATTCAACTTCGTCACATAACCGTTATGGTGTTTTGTGTGGTGAATGTTCATTGTTTCCTTGTCAATGTGTGGTTCAAGTGCATCGTATGCATAAGGTAGTTCTGGTAATTCAAATTTCGCCATAATAAATTTCCTCCTTAGATTTTAGTAATTCTAATAGTTCACAAAATGTTCACTTTTACTATACTCATACTTTATCAAATTTGTATAAATGAAGCAAACATTTTGATTGTTAACTATTCATCCTAGTATATTCACCATTTTCATGATGGTTAAACATGTTTTGTTTTACTACTTACTTTTTCAATCGGATCATCATGATCTGTGTCCTTCTCACTTAACTGATCAGATGAACCAAATGCTTGTAATTGTTCAAGCGCATCAACATCATCAATCACAAGCCCTTCTTTAGATTCATGATACATCTTTCGTTCTAATGTTTCCTCAGCATGATCAATACAGGTAGATGTTGTCGGTAAAGCTTCTAACCGATCCGGATTAATTTCTTTACCACACACTTCACAGAGATAATACGTCCCCTCCTCCATCCGTTCAAGTGCGTGTCTAATATCACCTAAATGTCTAATTTCATGTTCAGTTAACGCACGTCTTAATGTTTCATTATATAAAGCAGAACCTTCATCACCCGGATGATTGTCATAATGTGATAATTCACCTTCATCGAATGCTTCTGCTTTATGTTTTTTAATTTGCGCAAGTAATGTATCTTGTTCTTCTAGTAACGTTTGTTTAATTGTCTGTAACTGTTCACTATTCAAGAAAATCTCTCCTCTCTATCACAACTATTTGCTTTCTCTTATATTTTCCACATGATAGATGTTTTAAACATATATGAAAGAACATCGCTATAAAAAGCCATAGAAAAACGCCTCAGTACAATGTACTGAGGCGTTTTAATGAGTGGCTCGGGACGGAGTCGAACCGCCGACACACGGAGCTTCAATCCGTTGCTCTACCAACTGAGCTACCGAGCCGTGTAAGGGATAAAAATGGCGGAGGAAGAGGGATTCGAACCCCCGCGGGCCGTGAAGCCCCTGTCGGTTTTCAAGACCGATCCCTTCAGCCGGGCTTGGGTATTCCTCCAATATAATAGATCATTATTTAGCGTCTGATGGTGGACCCTGCAGGATTCGAACCTGCGACCGATCGGTTATGAGCCGATAGCTCTAACCAACTGAGCTAAGGGTCCTTTATGGGGCGACCGGTGGGGATCGAACCCACGAATGTCGGAACCACAATCCGATGTGTTAACCACTTCACCACGACCGCCATAACGCTATATAATTTAAAATGGTAGCGGCGGAGGGAGTCGAACCCACGACCTCACGGGTATGAACCGTACGCTCTAGCCAGCTGAGCTACACCGCCATTATGGCTCCACAGGTAAGATTCGAACTTACGACCGATCGGTTAACAGCCGATTGCTCTACCACTGAGCTACTGTGGAATAATCTTGTCAATCTGAGTTTTTGCAACTCAGCGACGTTTAATAATATACCATGGTTTAAAACAGTCGTCAATAGATTTAGGGAAAAATATCTTAAATTTCTTTTCATGACCAAATATAGTAGGAGAGAACGAGGGTTTCACCCGTTCTCTCCCCTCTTTATGCTCAAACGATTTTTTAATGTACCGTTTCAGGAATTTTTTCACCTAAAACATCTTCAGCGATATTTAAAGCGTGATCACCAATTCGTTCTAAGTTACTTAAGATATCGACATAAACGATACCTGAAGGGCCTGAACACGACCCTTCATTAAGACGAATAATGTGCTTTTTACGGAAGGTTTTCTCCATCCGATCAATCTGATTTTCTAATTTAACAACATCAAGTGCTTTTTCACGATTCATATCAGAAATCGCTTCAATCGATTCTTTTACAATATTTTTCGTTTTATCAAACATTTCGTTTAGATCCGCACGCGCGTCGTCGGTAATGATAATTTTGTTTTTAATTTTATACTCAATTAACTCAATAATATTTTCAAAGTGATCGCCAATTCGTTCAATATCTCGAACCGAATCAATGAGCGCGGTATGCTTCTCACTATCGGCATCAGAAAGTGGCGCAGACGCTAAATCAATGAGATACTCCGTAATTTGAGAATCTAATTTATTTAGAGCATTCTCAATTTGCAAGGCGTTATCCGCATGCTTTTGTTCATGATTGTTTAAGAAATTAGCACTTTCTTCTAAACCTTTATATGCATACTCACCCATCTTAATAAGTTCTTCTTTTGCTTGTTCTAAAGCAACAGCAGGTGCTTGATGAATAAAGATTGGATCTAAGTGCGTTGGTTTAAACTCAATCACTGAGTCTTCCCCTGGAATGATGCGCTGGACTAAATTAGCCAATAGGGCAATGAATGGAAAAAACAACAATAAGTTCACGACATTAAACACACCATGCGCAAAAGCAATCGACATTTTTGAACTTAAATCTAATGATGATGTTAGATATTCGATAAAGATTTGATAAAATGGCAAGATCAGCATGATGATCAGTGCCCCCACCAAGTTGAAAATAACATGTGTAACAGCCGCCCGTCGCGCTGCAATCGAAGCACCGATTGATGCAATAACCGCTGTAACGGTTGTACCGATATTATTACCAAATAATACAGGTAACGCGGCATCAAGATTGATCATACCCTCTTCCACAAGATTCTGTAAAATACCAATCGTAGCACTCGAAGATTGTACAATAAAGGTAAAGACCATACCAATGATTAAGCCTAAAATCGGTACATCTGACATTTCAACCGTTAAATCTTGAAAGGCTTGTAAATAACGGAGAGGTTTTAAACCGTCTCCCATTAATTCTAAACCGAAGAAGAGCGCTCCAAATCCAAAAATAGTTTGACCATGATTTTGTAATTTATGATTTTTAGCAAAATACATTAACAAGGCACCTACCGAGAGTATTGGCAACGCATAAGCTCCAATATCAATACCAATAATAAAGGCCGTTACAGTTGTACCAACGTTCGCCCCCATAATAACACCAATTGACTGTTTGAATGTCATAAAACCAGCATTAACTAATCCAATGGCGAGAACAGTTGTTCCAGAACTTGTTTGTAATAGAATAGTTACAACAATACCGGCTAGTACACCCATAAGTGGGTTACTCGTAAATTTGTCTAAGATGTCTTTTAGACGATCCCCTGCTGTTTTCTGTAGACCTTCTCCCATATACTTGATACCGAGAAGGAAAATACCTAATCCTCCGAAAAACTCAAATAACATCTGTTGCACATTAACTTCCACGGAATTCAATCCCTTCATTTCATAAATTAAAATCGTTTAAAAACAATCCTTACCCATTATCACGATTTATAAATGAAATGTAACACTAGCGTCGCATAAATATAATTAGAATATTCTGAACAACCTTCAATTATTT
>ERZ1673961.451-NODE-451-length-16790-cov-34.024978_pt1 | contig 16790 bp, 13 predicted proteins | sample MGYA00580189_ERZ1673961 | MGnify/ENA primary metagenome ERZ1673961 (study PRJEB41334, sample SAMN05608105) | rock metagenome | biome: terrestrial subsurface; feature: shale formation; material: shale | place: USA: Pennsylvania ... | reverse complement strand
ACATCACTTCACGTCACCCCTTATGCCATAAAGGATTTTCATGATCTTGCCCTGGACATTTGTCCGAGTAAGAGGAGAGATAACAATGGTTCGACTTCCATGGCTGACATGCTCCTTTATCGTATCAGAAAGATCGTTCAACTCTAGCGTTTGACTACCTAGAACAAATATCACTCCATCAGGCACGGTGTTCGGGAGAGGCAAATCTGACAACAAACTCTGTAATGGGTTTTGTTCTCGCTGAATATGATCTAACCCATCAACCATTATGATGGTGGTTACGCCATCATTTTTCCATTTGTCATGGGCTTGTTGAAGCTGCTCTCCTAACAATGATAGGTACTCTTCTCTTGAGCCTGGCTGCCCGGAACTTTCACCACGAAAGCCGTGATTTCTTAGCGATAATGTGATGTCATGAAGAAAAGTAGTCGCTTCACCACGCCCTTGGTAGGTGCTATCGGGTACATATGCGTAATATCTAACTAGTTTATATCCTGCTTTATACTTTAAAGTATGAGTAAGCGTTGTTGACTTTCCTGAGCCAGGGCTTCCAAGCAATGCGACATAGCCCTGCTTGGTTTGTGATAACACATCAGATATAGAACCAACAGTTTCTTCAATTTCTTGATAAGTTCGATCGATAGGAAATTCATGAACAAACTTATGCTTAAACCTATGACTCCACGCCAACCTATCTAACATATCATCTTTGGACAGCTCAATAATTCGACGTTCACCTCCCGCCATTTTCGTCAAAAGGTTATATATCTTTTCAATATCTTTTTGCTTTCTTGCTTGTCCTTGATTAGTTATAGGGATATCTGCTGGTCGCTTATAGTTGAATTCAAGCTCACAGTTGCGAATGAAATTCAAAAATTGGTCATCATTAAATTTTGACCGTTTCTGTAGATCCAACAGTGCCTTTTGCCAGCACACGGATACTGTATCTAAGCCTGTTTCACACCATCGTCTATCGAACCAGCATTCTTTTAAGAAAGATTGAAAGTGAGCATGTCGAGGAGCCGTGTCGCCTAAAGGAATTTGAGCTTTAGAGCTTGAACTAGGTACTGATTTATGAAGCAAATGAACTTTTACAATTCTATCTTTATTATTTGTACTTAAGTGCTTCCACCCCTCTGAAAGTTGCCTGAAAAGGCTCAGCTTCTCATCTCCCTGCTTTGTCGAACTATCCCTTACAAAATCTGCATAGCTAATTGTTCCAGTGTATTCCGCCCACTTCACCTGATACGCATCAAGCTTACCAGTAGTCGCAATCAGTATATCATCTAAGCTTCCAGCATCAGGATCGGCGACTCGAAACCATTCAAGACTTCCATCAAGCAAAGCTTCATATATTAAGCCTGCTGCTATTTCATACTGCGGAACATACCCCAGCATTGCAGTACGTTCACCATCACCTGAATTAATACTAGACACGATAAAAATGATTCCTTAAAAACAGTGTTACACATTGAGAGAAACGCCTTAAGCAGCCTGAGGGGTAGAACTCTTTAGCTTAGAGGCTAGCAATTTGAGCCGTCATACTTCTGATCAAATATCATAAATACTCTATTGTTAACTCTTTCAATCCAGTCGAGAATATTAGTCATATTCTCGTCTTCACAATCGATCCGTCTCAACCATAGCCTGTATGACTCATTGCAAAACTTGAGTGTGGGACAGATATATCTTATATCGGCAGGATGATAAAAAGGGTATACAGAGAATGTTTTGTCCTCATTCTTTTGAAGACACCAGTCCATAGACTCGTTCCAAGAACCGTGAATAGACTCAGACATCATCCCGTAAGTGTATTTATAAAGATCCTCGTATGAAATTTCCTTAAATATGTCGAAAAAGTTCTTACCTTGAAGCTTCCATCGATTTGTCTTCTGTACCTTGAAGTCCTCTTCCGTGAAACCTTCCAAGTCCATTTTTTCTTGAACTGACTTAAGAAGGCGTTTTCCCGCCTTGGTCTCAAAAAATCGAGAGCCTTCTTTTAACTCACGAAGTATTCTCAACCTGTCTTTGTAAGAGCACTTTCTGTAGTCCTCAATTACTTCCGGTTCACTTAATAATAAGTATTCGGCAGTTACTGCTGCTTCGATTAACGGCCTTTCTAAAATACTTATAATTTCTGCATTATCCTGTTCGTAGTAGAATACAACTTCCTTGAGTAGCTTCCAGATCCTCGTTAGTAATCCCAAAATAGGAGCATCTTCTAAGTTGAAGCCAGTAGGATTACGTTCAATGTTTCGAACCCTAGTAATGCAATCATAAATCTCGGCCACATCCTTTACGAAAGTACCCGTAAATCTATTTATGTCTTCTAATGTTCTAAAACTTTCTCCAACATACACTTCGTCGTATCGACTGATGATTTTTTCTATTTCGTCCAAGCGAAGTTGCTCCTGTTTGGTTATGTTCTCTCAATGCAGCGGTTACATTAGATGCGTCAGTAAAAGTTGGTCAAATAGCGGGTTAGCCAAATGAGAGTGAGCAACAAGGTAAGAAGGAATGGCGCAAAGGAATGCTTACCGTGTTCGGCTCTAACGCAGTTCTTATCGATGAAGCGTTAACTTCAATGACACCCTGACAGATTAACTCCTGTGAATCGCAACCTACCATCTAGACAGATGCAGGCTTACATTATTATTCAATCATAACCATATTGAATCATTAGAAAAAGTAGGTCAATTAATGACAAAAAATTAGTCCTGAGTCATAGGCTAGAACGTTTTGGGGCATAATCGTGCCAGATTGAAGAGGCTGTCACCAAGTGGGACATTTCAAATTACTGTATGCCCCTTTCAGTAAAATCTATAAGGCGCTCTACAAGACATCAGCAAATTTGGGGAGAACACTGGAAGACGATAACTCTTCTCCTTCTAACTTTCCTTCTCTTGCTAGGCGCTGTTTGTTCATCGCTTGTGTTTCGTAATAGTCCTGTGCAATCGCTGTTTCAATGAACTCCACAGACTGATCGGTAAAGTCACTTACCGCATGTTTGATCTCTTCCAGCGAGACACTGAAAAACTCTTTACGGCGATTAATCATATTCAATCGGTGAGTATCAAACTTATCGTGAAGCTTCTTCTCTAGAGTTGGAGCATCATCAGTATGAATCATTGCATGTACATCAAAGGTAAACGGTACTGAAGCATCTCCAAGCTCTTTCACTCTATCCATTGGTTCTAATCGACGGGTCATGCCTATCTTGTAGACATTTTCCCCAAACGATCCAATGTTAGAAATAACATAAACATGACCTTGCTTAGTTTGCTCCGCCATTGATTGAGCGCGTTGGTGCTTGCGCTCTGCTTCCTCTAAGTTTGCCTGTAACTGTGCAATCTGTTTTTCTAGTTCTGATTTCATTTCGTCGCTAGCTTTTTCAAGCTCTTTTCTCGCAGCATCCAAAGCTTTGTGATAACGTTTTTCTTCTTTTATAGCCTCCGCTTCTGCTTTTTTTATCTCTGCCTCTATTCTTGCTTCTTCACGCATTTGTGCTTTGATTTCCGCCTGTTCTTCTTTCTCGCGTTGTTTCTTTTCACGATATTCGTAAGTCAATTGGAGTTCTTTTAACTTTTCTTTGAGATAACGCTCTGTAATAGATATAGCATTCGGTTCATTTAGCTGATTGATTGCGGCGAACGCTTTCTTTATACGTTCTTCCATCTTTGTAACGTTTTTCCACGTACAGTTGGCAATAGCGGCCTCACATTCGTTATTGAAGGCTCTTGCGGTGAGACGAATACTCTTGTTGGTCATTCTCTTGCCTTCGCTTCGAGAACCGTCGACAGTCCATTCACGGTAGCAGTGTATCGCTCCACTGGAAGACTTCTCTCTCAACAAGGTTTTCTGGCACTCTTTGCATTTCTTGATCTCTTCTTTGAATGTTTCAGATGCATCAAAATCGAATTTTGGCTCATAGAATCCGAGTTCGATAAGCTCAATATCTTCGCTGAATATGGCGATTTGCTTAGTTAAAGAGTCATAAGTTATTTTCTTACTTTTGTAGTCGACCTGAAGTTCACTGATCTGCTCTTCAACAGATTGACGTTTCGTAATTGCCTCGTCTCTCTTGGATTCGATTTCGCGTAAGGCTTGACGCGCTTTTTCTTCTATCTCATTCTTGTCAATTTTCAGCTGATCCTTGATTTGTTCGCACTCAGCTTCAATATCAAATATCTGAGAGTATTTTTCTTTATACTCTTCGATTGTTGTTGCTGCCTCTGATAATTGAGTTTCTGTAACTGCCAGTTTCTGACTCAGCTTTGAAGACTTTCTTACCCAAAAAAGCCCGACAACAAGCAAGATTACTATAGCTCCTATTAGCATGTAAGTTAGTGAAATTTGTTCCATTTACCGCCCCTACCGTCTCATTAAATATGAAACTGATAAGATAACTAATATCTACTCTCGTGTAACCAAGCAAATGTCACAATAGAAATATTTGTGTGCGGAAAATGTGAGTCAATCATCCTGACTTCATGTGCCAACATGCTTCTAGGCTTTCTATTAATATTTGTATGGAAAAGCCAGATGAGCAGGAGTTGAATGAATTCCTACTCTAACTGAAAATGGGGCGTGCGACGTGAGGTCGTATGAAGCGCTGTTCACCGCTCAACGAGTGAACCATCTGTATCACCAGATGAACCTAGGAGCCTGAATAAAGTAGCGGCTCTGACAATGTAACGAAGGTTGGCATTTGCCAATCGGGATTGAAATCGCGAGAGGACGATCCTCCTGATAACCACAAAATCGGGTGAGTGCTAGGTAGTCAGCATGATGAACATACGTGAATCCGTCCAAGGTGCGTTATGTTATGAAACAGCGGAAGTGGTTAATACGCTGTGGCCAAAAGGCATGAGAGTCGGAAAGAGATTGCCCCATGCTCTTTCGTGATCATTGAACTCTCCGCACTATAGCAGGCATCTACACTGACATTGCGCGACATACGGAACACGGTAAGCCTGTATCACTCCCTATGGGAAAGTCTCTGCGACCGATAGTGATGCAGGTAGAGGATGTTGGAAAAAGCGAAGGCTGTATTGTAACGATGCAGATACAGATTCATATCTGATCACGAAAGTGAGCTGACTTCCGACTGGTCTTCCGTTGCAAGAGAATTTGAAGAACTTTATTCAAGGAGAAACGCAAATGATGATTTCAAAAGAGATTAGTGCCTCTCCTGACAGTGCTCAATGGCAATCCATAAACTGGAAAGCGGTAGAAGCGCATGTTTTAAAGCTTCAGATGCGTATTGCAAAGGCAACACGAGAAGGTAAACACGGCAAAGCGAAAGCATTGCAGTGGATACTGACTCACTCGCGCTCAGCAAAACTTCTTGCTGTTAAGCGGGTATCACAAAATAAAGGCAGTAAAACGCCTGGAATTGACGGCGTTATCTGGAATACAGATACGCGCCGCATGAAAGCAGTCAATCAATTGAGCAGAAAAGCTTATCAAGCCAAACCGCTCAAGCGTATCTACATCCCCAAGAAAAACGGCAAGCTCAGACCACTGGGTATCCCCTGCATGGTCGATAGAGCGCAGCAAGCGCTTCATCTTCTTGCACTGGAGCCAATATCAGAAACACTTGCCGACCCTAACAGCTATGGATTCAGACCAAACCGTAGCACTGCCGATGCAGTCGCACAGTGCTTCAAGTGTCTGGCATTAAAGAAATCAGCTCAATGGGTTCTTGAGGGAGACATCAAAGCTTGTTTTGATAAAATCGGACATCAATGGCTTATGGATAACATTGCCGTCGATAAACGTATGTTGGAACAATGGTTAAAGTCTGGTTTTATGGACAAAGGGTTGTTCTATCGCACTGACGAGGGAACACCACAAGGTGGGGTCATATCTCCGACCTTGATGCTTATAACTCTTGCAGGGCTTGAGCAACGCATAAAGTCTACTGCACTCAAAAAGGGTGCCAGAGCCAACTTTATTGGATACGCCGACGATTTCGTCGTCACCTGTGCTTCAAAGGAAGTGCTGGAGAACGATATCAAACCGCTGATTGCTGATTTCTTAGCAGAAAGAGGCTTAACACTCTCCGAAGAGAAAACGCACATTACCCACATCAGCAGAGGTTTTGATTTCCTAGGTTTTAATCATAGGAAGTACAAAGGGAAATTGCTCATTAAACCGAGCAAATCCAACACACTACTGTTCTTGAGTAACTTGCGCGAACTCATCAAAAGGCACGCAACCATCCCTGTTAACGATCTTATCAAGCTGATAAATCCGAAACTCAGGGGCTGGTCGAACTACTATCGACACTGCGTTGCGAAACAAGTATTCGGATATGTAGGTCACAAGCTATTCCATACGTTATGGCACTGGGCTAAAAGGCGTCATCCAACAAAATCCAGAACTTGGATCGCCCTTAAATACTTCATCAACCGTCAAGGTCAATGGCAATTTCACGGTTGGCAGAAGATCATGAATATGGATTGTCAGTTCAATCTGTTTCAAATAGCTAAGGTGCCAATAGAGAGACACGTGAAAATCAGGAGTGCCGCTACGCCTTTTGATCCTCAATACCAAGAATACTTGGCTAAGAGAAAATCAAAGAAGCAATGCCGTAACTCTTGGCATGATCCTGCTCTCGCTGCTTTATAAGTTGCTGGGTGCCAATCGGTGCCTTCGTGAAGGCTTGAGCCTAGTGCGGTGAAAGTTGCACGCTGGGTTCTTAGAGGGACGACACTTGGTAACAGGTGTCGTCTACTCGACATTTTCGTGTTTCATGCCCCATCAGAAAGCCTCTGGACAAACCTGAGTTTAGCCATTTTTCTAATTTAGTAACTCATGAATTACTAGTTTTCTGTCTATTAAAAATTCAATTAGTTTTTCCATGTTTTTAATTCTCTTTTTATTATAGCTTTAAGTTTGAGTGCTTTCTCACTTCTTATTTTTATTAGCGCATGAATTTTTCATTGTGCTTCTTTGCCAAGTACTCATCAGTTTTGTTGAGCAGGTACTTTTTAAAAGCTATGTTCATATTTTTCTCTTTCATGTACTCATTAAAATCATGCATGATTTTTGGTGCGTGTCTGCTTAAACCACCCATCAGTAATCTGTCAGTATTTTTAGGACAGCTAAATGGCTCTCTATAGTCATCTCTCACTGCATTCACAGAAGCAACAGCTAATATTTCGCCCGTCTTTAATGACCTCACTTTTATATCTATATTTCTGTTCGAACCGCCCCATACATGAACTTTTCCAAAGTCCATCTCTACTTTAAACTTGTCGTCAAAAGTATTAGTTAATACTTCAATTCTATCTATCTGAGCTTGCTGTTGCGCTTGTAATTCAACTTGTTGTTTGTAAAGTAAATCTATTGCTTCGTAAACCATAACCTAAACCTTTTTGTTATTATTTTATTTCTTCATTTTATATTATAAGAGTTTATTTTGTAATCTTAAATATAAGCAACCAAATAAAATATATTATTTTAATTTAATTTGTGCTTTTATTTTAATTTATACATAAAATAAAGATTTTGTCAGATTGCCTGCTTTGATGATTATAAAATTCGAGAAAACGAAAAAGCCCCGATGGGGATTTGGGCTTAAGTTTTGTGTTACTGGTTTTTTCTTGCTATATCTCGAAGCTCTCTAATTTTTTTCTGGTCATCAGTAACGATGATTTCAAGAAGTTCGAGAACTTTAACTTGTAGTTTACTGCATTTCTTACCCGCAAATGCTTGCTGAACAGTGTTCCTAGACAGCCCAGTCAGTTTCACCATACTGCTGACAGGGTTGATGACTGAGTTGTTGTATCCATGTCTTTCTTTGAACAGATACTTGTCCGAAAATTCAATTGCTTCGTTAGTGTGTTGCATGTTGTGCCTTATTATTATTTTTTTATTAAAGCCCCTGTGAGGGGCTTCTTGTAGGGTTATGAACAGTAGCACTCGACCAGTCCATTAATCAAATCATGCTGCATGTCCCTTGCTTTGTCGATGAAGCTGCAATCAGTTAGTTCAAACTTCTCGTCCAACTCGTGAATATCGATGAACTCGTTTAGAACTAGCTCACATACATCTTCGTCACCAAACACTAACTGTTCGAAGAATTTTCTGACGGAACCGCTTTCTTCTTCCATGAAATCGACATCCCACTCGCTTGGCAGAAGCTTTTCTCTTTGAGCAGCAACAGCTTTAGACATAAGAGATAGAAGTAGTTCTTTTTCGCTTTCAACTTTGATTTCTGTTTCTTTGAAATTTTTCATTTTTATTTCCCATTTTCATTATTAATTTTTGGTGTTTAAGCATTCTCCCTCATTATATGATTATATTATAATTTCAAATAGAAAATTATAATATATCGCATTTTTAATGATTGTTTTTTATTTTAATTAAAATAATGCACTAAGAAGATAAAAAGGGGGAAATGGCGATTTGATGTCAATTATCATTTTTTAATTCATTTAAACTCATGCAACTAAAATAGACAATTTATTTAAGATAAAAAATGCCCCGACGAGTAGTGAGAAGGTCAGGGCAGAAAAAGACCCAAGTTGTTACTGGGGTTGATAAGATAACTATAAACAAGAAAACTTAATTGCTTGTCTATGATTATATAGTAAAACCAAGACATTGTAAGGTTATTTTGAGAATTATTTATCCGAACATGCTATTTTCATTTGCAGATAGAATAAAGCTTGAGTTCCGCTGTCTTTAAAACCATGTTTAATTATTTTCTGCGCGTTGCGCGGAGTACAATAGAGCAACTTGCTGAGTATTGTTGTAGATGCTCTGTCACGATAAACCATGCCCTCATCGATCATTAGTTTTGATACGTCCTCCCCCGTCAACAGGGGAGTTTTCATTAGTTCTTTTACTTTTCTCATTTTATTAATTCCTATTTTTATTATTATTTTATTTATATAGATCTACTAGTACTTCTTCGTATTGCTCAAGACTTCTGAACTCGCTTGACTGTTCTTTCTCAAGCAAACCCAGCGCTTTCAGAGAAGGTACTGCAAGTGGATGTAAACAGTGCTTGTAACGCTTATTGTTAGTACTTCCAAAGCGAGGGCTGTCTATACCGAGCACTTTAAGCAAAGCTCTCAAGCGCTTCTCAGCCGTGGCTTTATCATTTGCTTTTGACTCAGTGATTCGCATCTTGTCTTTCTGAGAAAATGCTTTATTGAACTTAGCTTTGTTAGCATGAAGATAGCTGTACACTTCAACTGCATCAGCGATTACAAACTCTGTCGTTAAATCTAGTTCGATTTCATTACCTTCAAGATCAATGATATTGCCCTTCAATGCATCTATAAAGATTTGCATTGCTTCTGCGATATTCTTTTGCTTTATAGTTTGTTTAACATCATGCTTCGCTTTGACAGTAACCTTGTCAGCAATGATTTCGGCAACTTTAACTGCATGGTCTTTCTTGAATTTCTCAGCGAACTTAACTGCTTTGATATCTACATTTTTAACATCAATAGCTAACTTATCAGCAACCTTCTTCTTTTCTACTGACATTGTAGTTTCTTCAGATTTGCGGGTGCTTTGTTCTAATCTCTTAGCAGCTTCACTGTCAATGCAATCAGCACTAGCAATTGCTTCTTGACGAAATTTCTTTCTGCCTTTTTTGACAGAGTCCTGATCTTTCTTGATCGATGCCTTTTTATCCTCACTGTAACGAACAGGAGCTTGATGATTAAAACCAAGGTTTTCTAGAGTCAGCGTTAGAGATAAAGCTAAATCACTTAGCAATACATCTCTTCTTTTCGCAAACTCAGCCTCTAGCCTTTCTTCAAGTGTTACTGCATCTTCTAAATAATTCGAAAATCCGAACGACGGTTTTCTGCCTGTATCAAGAGCAAAAATGATGTTGGTTGCTGTGCGTAGTCTTCTGCTTATTTGTACTAGGGGCATCGGAAGCAAGATGCCATGACATAGAACAATAACAGTGTTGCAGTAGTTAGCAGTTATGTTGAATCCTTCGCGCACACAAGGGGTTACGATCACTGTTTTGTATTTCACAATTTCAGCGCTTGGATTTTTAAGAAATGCCTTCTGCTCAGGCTGCCCCTTGTTGTCAGCATGAACTAAAAGAATTCTCGCTTTTAGCGCCGCCTTTTCATCAACGAAACCAGATTTCTTTACGTACCCAGAATCTTTCAACATGTTGATGGCTTCCCTTTTATTATCTGAAGCAATAAACATGTTTTCGTTATCATCAATTAGCTTTTTCTCAATTAGACGTGCTTCCATCATGTCGATGTCATCGATTTGTGTTGTGATTGATGAATATGGATTTTGCTGACAAGTGCCTGCTGACTTAATGAACGGTCTTGCCAGTTCTACAAGTTGTAATGCAGATTCAGAACCTTTGCTTGTTTTTGCATGAGAAGGAGGAGTCGGCTCACTGTAGTTTAAATCGTAAGCGTTGACCTTTTTACCAAATGATCTGAGAAAACGCAGTGAAATGGCATCGCTAGCATCTGCGTCCATCGCAACGACTCTGGCTTGCTTCTTTTCGAAAAGTTCAGTTAAGCGCGCACGAATAGTTTCTTTTTGCTTCTGGTTCAAAAACTCAACTTCAGCACTATTACTTTCTTCAAATAGCGCTTGAATGTTTTTCTCACACTCGTCAAAGATGAAGTAGCCGCAATTTTTAACGAATTCGAAAACATGATCTTTTAGAAGAGAGTGCATAGTGCAGCTAAAGTGATCAGCTTGTTCGAATGCAGAGATGCTCTTTTCGCTGTGAGCGACAACTGTCTTAGCTTTTTTAGGTGCGTACTGTTCAGCAACACTTCTTAGTGTTGTTATAGAACAGCTCTTCACTTGTTTGTTGTACGCGAGCCGACACAGCTTTTGTGCGTAAGTGGTTTTGTTAGCACCAGTCTGGGCTTTGATTAATTCGATAGTATCAACGCGTTCATTCGCACGATTGAACACCTTCACGTACATCTCTTCTTTTGAAGAAAGCTTGGTTGAGTAGTTAAGATTTGTTGTTGAGTTAACCACATTGCGAATCGTAGAAATTGATGCATTAAGTTTTTTTTCTGCGATTTGTAATGGAACATCAGCAATGGAAGAAAGCATAGATATTGCTTCATCAACTGAAGCATGAACAGGAACTAGAGAACGAACAGCATTAGCAAGAATGCTAAGGTTTTTGTCAGTTGAGAATTCATCGTAGAAATCTGCAAGAAGATGAACATCAGATAAAATACCATCTTCTTTTCTTTTTATAATCCTGTTGCTGTTTACATCTTTGATCTCAACTTTATTATACATACATGTTTCAACAACACTATGCACATTCATCATTGAAAAATCAAAAGCAACTAAAGCAACCTTTAACTTGGCTGATTTCATCGTAGCTACTGTTGATGATAAGCACTCTGAGCTTGTACTGACCAGCTTGTGATTTGTGTTTTTTATAATGCTGTCTACAGCATCTTGATTTGCATTATCTGTCACTATAATAGTAACGATAGTATCATCATTATTTTTTAATGGAATGTACATATTAAGCCTTTGTATATTTATAATTATCTTTATTTTTATAATTTAGCACGAACAAAGTTCGCATTACAACAAGGTTATAATACTATTTGATTTTTTATATTTAGTGAAAACCATGTGGGTAATATTATTTTCCTCAAAGCTTTTAATATATTTATATCTCGCATTAGTTTTTTATATTAAGTGCAAAATGCTTTGCATGTTTGCTTGCCATTATCTGTGTTTTTTCTTTTGTTTTTATTCACGTAAAGAAATGAGCTATGTTGCGTAATTCACTTTTGAAGCTGAATCGTCCTATTTCAGGTGAGCATCAACCAACACGACAAGTTTTAGGCATACCAAGCCCAGTAAGCTTATTCAACACTTTGACCATTGAGTAGGTTTCACCAACTTTTGCGTTGTAATTTCGTAGGCTTAATCGTCCTCCAAGTAACTGCTTCACACGATACATCGCTGTTTCAGATAGCGAGCGTTTGTGATAGCCATCGCTCTTTCCAATGCTTGTTCGAACCGTATAACTTTTGACAACCAACCGCTAAGTTTCTTGGATAGCCTCGTTCCCAGAATGCCGCTTCCTCTCTTGGAGGGATAAGAGCAACGACTCGCTTAATACGGATTGCCGCGTGGCAATACTTCTGCATCAGTGACCGTTGACAAACTCAGTTCGGCGGCAATAATTTCGTGACTACTTGTATCCACTACAATATGTAACTTGCGCCACACTCTGCGTTTGCCATCGGTGCCATGTTTTTTGACCTCCTACTCGCCCTCACCATAAACCTTGAGACCTTTAGCATCGATAGCGAGGTGCTGCGGGCCTTTGGTTTTCGTTTTAAAACTCACATCAACCTCTTTGGCTCGGCGGCTGATACAGCTGTAGTATGGGGAACACAGTGGAACCAGAGCAAGTCGAAAAACGGAATCAATAAATCCTTGTGAAGCGTGAAGTGGCATTGAAAAAATACGCTTTACCATGAAAGCGGTTGCGATGGCTAAATCACTGACTTGTTCTGTTTCTCTTGCTTCCTCGAACTTATCGCTTCTTCGTCAATCCACAACATCAGAAGGTCACGGCTGATCAGAGATTGGTTGTATTGTTTCCAGTTGCTTATTTTGTAAAGTGGTTTTGGCATGAAACTAAAGACTTGAATGAATGTAGCCGATCAGGTCGTAAGCTGTTGGTTTAGTTCCATCGATTTACGCATCAAAGCCCCTCAGCCACCACAAGGCTTAAAGGCAAATTAGAACTTAAAAATGGATAAAAGCCATTTCCTAAACTCATTAAAAATAAATATGAACTATTTATGACTAGTTACTCAAGACAAAGAGAGCAAACAGAATAGGAAAAGTTAACTGCTTTACAGTTAACACTTCTATTCACTCCTCTTTTGGGTGCGACAACTTTTTCTCTTTTTTCTATATGAAATAATATTTTTCCTGTCGCACCTGAAGCCTTACGGCACAAGGACTGAGAGCACTTCCTCACTTACACTTTTTAGAACAGCTTAAAAACACAAGAGACACCAGAAGGGATCAGCACAAGTAGAATTGAACTATGATGTTGGATAAAAACTATAACCACAGCAAATCGGACTAGCCCCCTGTGTTGTATATGGAATTCACGTTTGACACAAGGAAAAATTCTAAGAGTTAAGATGCGGGCATATATTCGGTCTCTCATTGAGGGAGCAACCCTCTAACCTATGATGGTTGCGCACCTACTTTCCTTCTCAGGATAACAGCTTTCTTAAAGAAGTATTTTCCACAGGGCCAGGTTCTCAGCAGGTTGGTCTTGCCCCTTTTATGCATCATCATTGTATAAAATTGTTGCAGTTAATTAGTTGGCGATCAGTACTGGCGCATATTTTGTTTTGATGACGGAGCATCGCCCATGCAGTTCTGAGGGTTTGGTTCGCTAGTGCTATTCAGGCCTTTTTAAGGCCTAGTCTTTTCAACACTTTGAGCAACCACACATCTTTTTTCGTAACTGGCGCTTCTGACGGTCAACTGATGTAAGCCATAGCGCAAAGATATAATAGTAAGCGTAAATCTTTTACACCACCATATTTGTCTATTCCCATCATGACAACTTTCCTACCAGTGCTGTTTAGGAGTGAGGCCTATGAATGCGGAAGCTTGCCTTCCATATAATTTTAATTGGCATACTTTGGTAACCTTAATTAATCAATCTATCAGCCCATCCATCCGATCCAAACTAAAAATATAATCACTATAAAACAAACACTTAAATATTATTTAATTAGCATTTCCGGTGGTTACCAAAAGTTAACTAATTGAACTAGAAATATAGGTAACCATAATAAACCGCAAGAGAACGAAATCATTCGTCGCTTTGTAAAACAGTCTAATCATTGAAGGGTTAATTATCATGAGTAACGTTCTAATCATTAACGCGCACGAGCCATCTCCATTTTCTGAAGGCAAGCTCAATGCGGCTTTGGTTGAGAAAGCTCGCACCAAGTTAGAATCAAAGGGTCACGAAGTTCGCGTCGTTACGATGCAAGACGACATCGTGGTTGACGAACAACTGGCACATTTTGAGTGGGCAGACCGAGTCATTCTTCAGTCACCAGTCAATTGGATGACAATTCCTTGGTCTTTCAAGAAATACATGGATGATGTATTCACTGCTGGTATGGGTGGTACACTATGTGCTTTTGATGGTCGTACACCAGAGGAACCAAAGAAAAATTACGGCACTGGCGGAACTCGTAATAATAGTAAATATATGCTGTCTTTCACATTCAACGCACCTGAAGAGTCATTTAATGACGACAGTGAATACCTATTCCAAGGTCGTAGTGTTGATGATTTGATGTTCCACATGCATGCCAACTTCCGCTTCTTTGGCATGTCTGCATTGCCTACTTTCGCTTGCTATGACGTCATGAAAAACGCGGACATTGAGAGCGACTTTGCTCGCTTTGAAGCCCACCTAGACGCCAACTTCTAAGGAGATTGTTATGAGCACTGAATTTACTTACTACAATGCAGAAACGGCCCCGGAAGAGTCTAAAGCTCTGGTAGAACAGTCTTTAAAAGGCTTCGGTATGCTGCCAAACCTGCACGCCGTTCTCGCTGAGGCACCGGCAACCTACGAAGCATACAACACCGTCTTCGACCTATTTATGAAGAACACGACATTAAGCCCACTAGAGCAGCAAGTGGTCTTTATGACCGCAAACTTTGAAAATAACTGTCACTACTGCGTTCCTGGTCATACTTGGATGATGAAAGCGGGCAAAATGCCAGATGAAGTGATTGAAGCGTTGCGTGAAGGTACAGCTATTCCTGATACAAAACTGCAAGCATTGCATGATTTTACCAAGGCGCTGCTTGATAACCGTGGTCATATTGGTGATCAGAGACTGCAAGCATTTCTGGGTGCTGGCTTTACAAAACGACAAGCACTGGAAGTTCTGACGGGGTTGTCTGCAAAGCTTATCTCAAACTTCACCAATGCATTGGCACACACTGAACCAGATGCGCCGTTCCAAAAGTTTGCGTGGACGCACCCTAGCGAGCGTTAACCTGAACAAGTAGTAATCAAAAGCCAGTCAAAGCACTGTTTGACCACGTAGTTACAGTGCTTTGCGTAAGGAGCCATTATGAACAACACAGTTAAAATCGACATCATTAGTGATGTCGTCTGCCCTTGGTGCATCATTGGCTATAACCATTTAAAAGCTGCGATTAACGAGCTTGGAATTGAAGATCGCATCGATATCGAGTGGCAACCGTTTGAATTGAATCCTAATATGCCTGCTGGAGGAGAAAATCTACGTGAACACGTAGCACGCAAATATGGCAGCACAGCAGAAGAAAGTAAGAATGCGCGTATTCGTATCGCTGGCATCGGTGCTGTACATGGCTTCGAGTTTAACTACTTTGATGACATGAAGATGTTGAACACGTTTGACGCACACATTCTACTTGATTACGCCAAAAACTTTGGCAAGCAAAGTGAACTAAAGATACGTCTGTTTGCGGCTTTTTTCAGTGAACAGAAAGACATCTCTGACCGTGAGATTCTAAAGCAAGAGCTTATCTCTGTGGGTCTTGATGCTGAAGAAGGCATGCGTTGGTTGGATGATGAGCAGCGACGCAGTGCGATACGTACCACTGAGAAGCGATGGCAGACAATGGGCGTATCGAGCGTACCAACGGTGATTTTTAACCATGAATCTAGCATTTCTGGTGCACACACCGTTGAAGGTTATAAACAGATCTTGTCTGAGCTGATAGCTAAAGCAGATGCAGAATAATTCATTTCACTTTTTTCTTAGAATGCATTCTTTCTCGCACTACTGTTCCCGAAAAATTGAATGAGCAGTGTGATTGCAAGACCGACAGCAAATTCAAAGCAGCGGAACGGTCGTTACCAGTTGTAACTTATCAGGTGCTGAGTTTCTTAACTAGGTTGACCGTTTCGAAGACAAAGATACTGCTAAAAAAGGCATCTCTGACGCTTTAGGCCAGCACATTGAAACCAAATGTAAGAACATCATCAACAATGCCAGTAAGCGTTTTGCTGCGGAAGTTGAGATCTTGGTGAATGAGTTCTCTAGTAAGGTGCCGGGGAATAACGTTGATGTTGAGAGTGGTGATCTATCTGGGTTCGAAAAATCTAAGCTGAACGTTAGTGCTTTCGATGGCCACTCTGCATTTATCGGTGGTCTTTCTAGTGCAACTGCCTTCGGTGCTATGGGAGCGTATGTTGCAACAATTTCATCAAACCTGGGGGCTTACATCCTTGTAGGTAAAGCTGCAGGCGTTTTGACTTCTCTTGGAGTCACTGGTTCGGTAACTACACTTCCGTGGTTAGTGAGTGCAACCGGTGGTCCTATTGTATGGGGTCTGATGCTTGCTGGCCTTATTGGTTATGCTGCGTTCCGTCTTCTTTCTGACTGGCGCAAGTCTCTTGCTAAATCGGTGATTAAGGCCATCAAGAAAAGTGACACTCTTGATAGTATTGAGTCATGGAACAAGGGCTACTGGAACGACACCCGTAAAGCCTTCGATCTAGCTGTTGAAGCTCTACGTGAAGCCGCTGACGAGCATATTAAACAGATGTTCAAAGATGCTGAAACGCAGTTCTCAGATGATGACCTGAACGAAGCATCAGACGCACTATCTACCGCTAAAGCGATCTTCGAGTAATCGTATAACCGCAAACGGCAGGTATCGGCATTCCGATGCCTGTCTTTTATTGGTGAGCTTACGGCAGCATAGCTCAACTTTTAGCAACAAGTCGTGATTTACTG